>ERZ857775.2191-NODE-2191-length-19844-cov-9.551519_pt1 | contig 19844 bp, 16 predicted proteins | sample MGYA00519698_ERZ857775 | MGnify/ENA primary metagenome ERZ857775 (study PRJEB31778, sample SAMEA3449363) | human gut metagenome | biome: human gut; feature: human-associated habitat; material: faeces | place: United Kingdom | collected 2010/2012 ...
CCGTGGTAGCAGATGCGGTCGCCGCTGCCGAATTCCCGGTGGGTGTTGTAGTCGGTCATGCACCAGCCAAAGCTGCCTGCCACGCCCGGCTGGGCGATACTGTCGTTCAGCACGGCGGCGTGGTGCAGCGCCTGCACCAGACGGTGAGGTTCATCGTCAAAGGGCTTGGCGGGGAAGTTCTGGCCGCCGAATTCGCTGATGAGGTAGCCCTTGCGGGTGTCGGGAGTCACGGCGGCGCGGTTCTCGCAGCCCGCGCCGCGCCCGGCGTAGGAATAATCATTGTAGGCGTAAACGTCCTCCAGCAGCTGGCTCTTGCGGGTGCTGCGGGTGCCCGCCGTGGGGCGGGTGGGGTCCAGCCGGTGGATGGCCTCGTTGGTACGCTTATAAAAGGCCTCGTTGTCGGGGCTGCCGCTGATGCGGGCACCCCACAAAAAGATGCTGGGATGGTTGCGGTACTGGCACACCATCTCCCGGCAGTTTTGCAGCGCCTGCGCCTGCCACACTTCGTCGCCGATGTGCTGCCAGCCGGGCATTTCGGGGAATACCAGCAGACCCAATTCGTCGCAGGCGTCCAGAAACGCCGGGCTGGGGGGCGCATAGCAGGTGCGCACGGCGTTGCAGCCCAGTTCCTTTTTCAGCAGCTGGGCGTCCAGCCGCTGGATGCTGTCCGGCATGGCGTAGCCCTGATAGGGGTAGCTCTGGTGCCGGTCCAGCCCGCGCAGCTCCACCCGCTGTCCGTTCAGGTACAGCCCGCCTGCCACGAACTGCACCGTGCGGAAACCGAACCGCACCGTTTTTTCGTCCAGCACCCGGTCGGGCAGACCGCCGGTGCCGGGGCGGATGAGCCGCATGGTCAGGGTGTACAGGGTGGGGTGCTCCAAGCTCCACGGGTGCACGTTGTTCAGTGTGCCGGTGATGGGCAGGGAAAGCTCGCCGCTGTACACTGCCCGGCTCCCGGCGGGGCTGCGGATCTCGGCCTGCAGCGTGCAGCCGACCGTCTCGCCCACGGTGGCGGTGTAGATGCGGAAATCGCCCTCGGCCTTGGCCTCGATGAACACGTCCCGCAGGTAGGCGGGCTCCTTGATATCCAGACTGACGGCGCGGTAGATGCCGCCGTAGGTCAGCGCATCCAGCTGTCCGCCGAAGGGCGGGACGTTCAGATCCTCCCGGCAGTCGCAGCGCACAGCCACCACGTTTTTCCGTCCCAGACGCAGCGCGCCGGTCAGGTCTACCGTAAAGGCGGTGTAGCCGCAGCCATGGTGGAACACCCGCCGCCCGTTGCAGAACACGGTGGCGTCGTGCGCCACCGCCCCGAAGGTAAGCAGCACGGTGCGGCCCAGCCACTCCTTGGGCGCAAAAAACTCCCGCCGGTAGCCGCACAGGCGCTGGTAGTCGTTTTCATTGCAGTAATTATAGGGCAGAGGCTTGACCGTGTGGGGCAGCCGCACCGGGGTAAGGGAAAGCTCCGGGCACTCCGGGCGCACCAGCGCCGGGTCAAAGGTGGGGGCAAACAGCCAGCCCTCGTTCCAATCGTAGTGTTCCATAGCAGGATCTCCGTCTGAGTGATATGCTTATAGAGGTATGGTATCACAAAGTTATGAACGAAAAAAGCATTCACGCCCCTTTTGTGCCGGATAAGCGGAAATTTTGCAGTGCGCGAAAGCTGCCGGGTGGCAGGTTTCCCAAGAAATGCTTGGAAAAATTGTACAAAATCGCCCATAGAAATGGAGCCCCGGAACGCCAGCGGCGTTCCGGGGCTCTGAAATCATTTTCACGAGAGGGGCTGTATGAAAAAACTAAATCGAGAAAATCCGCAGATTTTCCCGATTTAGAATTTAAAATAATTCTTCCGCTGAAGATGCGCAGAGCAACGCGGAGCGCATGACAAATCTTTTGTCTCAGCGGATAAAGCTGGTCATGGGGCGGGGCGGGTTCTGCGGGTGGTCGATGCCTGCGGCCTTACCGGCCTCGATGCAGCGCAGCAGCCATGCCATGTTGCGGCCCAGTTCCTGCATCACGGCGCAGCCCTCGGCGTCCTGCAGCACCTGCTCGGGGTTGGAGCCATGTACCATAGCCCAGTAGGAGCCGTTGACCAGCGGCATGTGGAAGAACTGGGGGTATTTGACCAGCTGGTCAAGGGTGGAGGTGGTACCGGCGCGGCGGGCAGAGCAGCAGACGGCGGCGGGCTTGTAGGCCAGATACTTGCCGCCCGCGTAGGCCAGACGATCCATAAAGCTGGCCATGTTGCCCGCAGCGGAGGCGTAGTGCACCGGGCTGCCGAACACAAAGGCGTCGGCGGTTTTGGCCTTCTCAATGGCCTCGTTGACCACGCCGCCGAACACGCATCCATTGCCGCTGCGGCAGCCGCCGCAGCCGATGCAGCCGCCCACGGGCTGGCCGCCGACGTGCAAAATCTCGGTCTCGATGCCCTGTGCCTTCAGTTCCCCGGCGATGAGGGAAAGGGCGGTGTAGGTGCAGCCCTTCTCGTGGGGGCTGCCGTTGATGAGCAGAACTTTCATGCTGTATACTCTCCTTTGCTGAAATGCGCCGTAAAATGCGCAATATTGCTGCTATGATTGTAGCACAAAGCCGCCCGCAGCGCAATGCGGGCTCTTGACAATGCTATGCAGTTGGGAGATAATAAAGGATACGAAAGAGTTCAAACCGGCTGCCGCGGGGACGGCAGCTACGGCAAGGAGGTAACATCATGCGCGTGATCGCAGGAGAAGCCCGGGGCCGCAGGCTGGAAGCACTGCCCGGCACCGATGTCACCCGCCCCACCCTCTCGCAGGTGAAGGAGGCGATGTTCAGCATCGTACAGTTCGACCTGCCCGGGGCCCGGGTGCTGGATCTGTATGCCGGCAGCGGCCAGCTGGGCATCGAGGCGCTCAGCCGGGGTGCGGCCCGGTGCGTCTTTCTGGACGAGAGCCGGGAGGCCGTAAGCATCGTGATGCGCAACTGCAAGGCCTGCGGCGTGTTCGACCGCAGCCGGGTGAATATTGGCGAGGCTGCGCGGTTCTTATCGGCCTGCCGGGAGCAGTTCGATCTGGTGCTGCTGGACCCGCCCTTCCGTGGCGGCACGCTGGAAAAGATCCTGCCTGCCGTGGAAAAGTGCGTTGCTCCGGGCGGCATCGTGCTGTGCGAGAGCGAAATAGGCATCGTGCTGCCCGCGCAGGTGGGCAGTCTGACCCTGCAGAAACAGTATAAATACGGCAAGGTGCTGCTGTGGAAGTACACAAAGCCCATGCAGTCCGCCGCTGAGCAGGAGGGAGAAGCCTTATGAACGTGAACGAGCTTTTGGATACCATTGAGGATGCACTGGAAGAGAGCGCAAGCGTGCCCCTTTCCGGCGGCAAGCGCATCGTGGATGTGGAGCAGATCCGGGATTATCTGGACGAGGTGCGGGCGGCTTTGCCCGGTGAGCTGCGGCAGGCGCAGCAGATCGTGAACGACCGGGCGCAGATCGTGGACAGCGCCAACGCACAGGCACAGGCTATTGTGAAAAAGGCCGAGGAGCGCGCCCGCATTCTGGTCAGCGACGCCGAGATCGTCAAGGCCGCCCAGCAGCGCGCTTCTGAGATCACCTCCGCAGCCCAGACCGAGGCGCGCACCCTGCGCCAGACCGTGACCGACTACTGCGAGAATATGCTGCGCACCACCGAGGACACCATGGTGGAAAACGCCGCACAGGTCAAAAATATCCGTGCCAGCCTGCGCCAGAACGCCAAGAAAAACGGCTGATAACGGTCAACTTTCCACACAAATTCCACAGATTGCGGAAAACGAAGTCCCTGCGAGCAAAAATGACGGCTCACAGGGACTTTTTTTGTGGATTTTTGCGGCAAAAAGCCGCCCAAAAACCCTTGCATTCACGAACTTGATTTGCTACAATAAAGATGTATCAGTGGGGCAAAGTGGGTAAAAGTAGGGCACACGCCCTGAAAACGCCCCTGAAAGGGGGAACAGCGCGTGTTTTTTGGCCGTTATGATTACACTATCGACGCCAAGGGGCGGCTGAACTTCCCCGCAAAATTCCGCGACGCCATGGGCGAGAGTTTCGTGGTGCTGGAATGGGTGGACAGCTGCCTGTTCGCACTGCCCATGGAAGAAGTTCAGCGGCTGGCGGACAAGCTGGAAAGCGATGAACTGATGGACAGCTGGGCGATCTCCGGCGACCTGTTCAGCACCGCCTGCGAGGTGGTGCCGGACAAGCAGGGGCGCATCCTGCTGCCCGCAGAGCTGCGCGCCTACGCCGGGCTGGAAAAGGACGTGACCATCATCGGCAACCGCAACCATGCTGAGATCTGGGCCACCGAAGTCTGGAATGCCCGCCGCGCCGCCGTGACCAACGACCAGCGCGCCGAGCGGCTGCGCAAACTGCACCTCTGATGCAAAAAAACTAAACCGAGAAAGGAGGCCGTGCCAATGGCCTTTGAAGAACAGCAGCCCTTTGACCCGGCCTCGTTTGAGCATATCCCCGTTTTGCTGAACGAGTGCCTGACGGGGCTTGCCATCGACCCGGCGGGCACCTATCTGGACGGCACCGCCGGCGGCGCGGGACATTCCCGCCAGATCGCCTTGCGGCTGGACGCCGCCAAGGGCGGCAGGCTCATCTCGCTGGATCAGGACCCGGACGCGGTGCAGACCGCGCGTTCCCGTCTGGCCGGGCTGCCTGCCACCGTGGTACAGATCAATTTCCGCTATGCGGGACAGGCGCTGGAGCAGCTGGGCATTGAAAAGATCAACGGCGCACTGCTGGATCTTGGCGTTTCCAGCCACCAGCTAGACGATGCCGCCCGGGGCTTTTCCTACCGGGCAGACGCGCCGCTGGATATGCGCATGAGCCAGCAGGGCGAGACCGCCGCAGACCTTGTGAACACCGAAAGCCGCGAGGAACTGGCCCGCATCCTGCGGGATTACGGCGAGGAGCCCTATGCGTGGCAGATCGCAGGAAAGATCGTGGAGACGCGGGAAACCGCTCCCATCCTGACCACCCTGCAGCTGGCAGATATCGTAGCAAGCGCCATGCCCCCGGCAGAGCGCCGCAAGAACAAGAACCCCTCCCGCCGCACCTTTCAGGCACTGCGCATTGCAGTGAACCACGAGTTGGATGCGCTGGAGGAGGGCTTGGATACCATTTTCGATCACCTTGCACCGGGCGGCCGGTTGTGCGTGATCACCTTCCACTCTCTGGAGGACCGGCTGGTCAAGAACAAGTTCCGCCGCTGGTCCACAGCCTGTACCTGCCCGCCGGAGTTTCCGGTGTGTGTATGCGGCGGCAAGGCAAAGGCAAAGCTTATCACCCGCAAACCCATTGAAGCTGATACGCAGGAGCTGGAGGAGAACCGGCGCAGCCGTTCCGCCCACCTGCGTGTGCTGGAAAAATGCTGAGATGCCGGAAGCACCGGCATTGTGAGGAGGAGAGAAACCATGGGTCAGCCAGCATATGATCGTAACGCGGTGCGCCGCCGCAGGGCACCGCAGCCGCAGCGCAAAGCAAACCTGCGGGTAGCAAAGGGCGGCAAGCGGCGGTTGAACCCGCTGCAGGCCGCCGTACATAACGCCATGAATCTGGTGGCGGCAGCACTGCTGGTGGGCTTTGCCATCAGTCTGCTGTGGAGCGAGGCACAGCTGGTGGAGCTGAACGACCAGATCCAAGCCACTAAGGCGCAGCTGGTCAGCGAGCAGAGCCAGTATACCTACTACAACAGCACCCTGAACAGCAAGACCAACATTGCCAGCGTGGAGGAGACCGCAGGGCGGCTGGGTCTGATGAAAGTAGACCCCAGCCAGATCACCTACATCCGCCTGGGCGAAAGCGGCGCACTGGTGCGCCGGGAGTCCACCGTGCGGCAATGGACCGACTTTTTGTACACCGGTGCGGTGAACATTCTGGGCACCGTGAGATAACCGAAGAAAGCGTGCGGTAGCGCACGCTTTTTTCGGTTTATGGACACCGCAGTCTGAATAAATAACAGCGCAGGGCGCGCGGAATGCAGTGCACGCCCCGCAGGAGAGAACCAATGCAAGAACCTTTCCGTAACAAAAAAAACAGGGGCTACCGCCTGCGTCCGGCCTCCGGCCGGGATCGACTGGACAGCCGGGTGCGGCGGCTTTGCAGCCGTCTGGGCATCCTTGCGGTGGTGGTGGCAGCCGCCATCGTCATCCGCAGCCTGTATAATATCCAGATCATCCACGGGGCAGAGTACCGCCAGTACGCCGCCCAGCAGCAGCTGCTGGATACCACCATCAAGGCCACCCGCGGCGAGATCTACGATGCCTCCGGCATCACCCTTGCCTCCACCAGCGTGGTGTGGACTATCTGGGCAGACCCCAGTTACAGCAGCATCCTTTATACCAGCAAGACCAATGATGACGACACCGTGACCAAAACGCTGGACCCCGCCATGTGTGCCGAGGTGAGCCGGGAGCTGACGTTGCGTCTGCTCTCCGGGGACGGCGAAAGCATGGACAGCGTGGACACCTCCTCGGCAGAGTACCAGCAGCAGTACCAGACCGTCTACGATGCACTTTCCCGGTTGGATTCTGCCTACGTCACCCTTGCCACCAAGGTGAACAACGCGGTGAAGCTTTCCATTGAAAAGTACGTCACCAGCTTCAACAAGACGCACAAAAAGGCTACCGATACCTCCCGCAAGGGGCGCATCTCGGTGTCCTCGGAAAAAAGCTTCCAGCGCAACTACCCCTACGGTGCCTTTGCCGCAGCGGTGCTGGGCTTTACGGATGCGGACGGCGTCGGCACCTACGGACTGGAAAAATCCTACCAGTCCACCTTGGTCGGTGTGGATGGCCGCACCATCACCCAGCGCAACGCGGTGGGCAACGCCATTGCAGACGCCAACGCCACCACCTTTGCCGCCAAGGACGGCTCCAATCTGGTGCTGTCGCTGGACGTGAACGTGCAGGAGATCGCGGAGCGGTACCTGAACGAAGCCATTGCAGCCAATACGGTGGAAAACCGCGGCTGCGCCATTGTAATGAACGTCAAGACCGGTGCCATCCTTGCCATGGCCTCCAAGCCGGACTTTGACCCCAACGACCCGCTGAACTACACCGCCAACGAGGCTTATCTCAACGAGCTGGTGCACGCAGAGCCGGAGCTTTACGGCGTCTATAAAAAGGACGCCGACGGCAACTACATCACCGATGAACAGGGCAACAAAATTCTGGACGAGGAAGCAGACTATTCCGGCTACTACCGGGATATCCTGTGGAAAAACAAGACCATCACCGAGCTGTACTACCCCGGCTCTGTGTTCAAGGTCATTACCTCCGCCATGGGCATCGACTCCGGTGTGGCCACCATGAACACCACCTTTACCTGCTCTGGCGCTTACGGCGTAGCCAAGGAGACTTACCACTGCGCAGGGCGCAAGGCGCACGGCCTGCTCAATATGGCCGAGGCACTGCGCAAGAGCTGCAACATCTACTACATCCAGCTGGGGCAGCGCGTTGGCTCGCAGCAGTTCTATAACTACTTCGATGCCTTCGGCTTTACCGCCCGCACCGGGGTGGACCTGCCCAGCGAGACTAACTTTATGCAGTACTACCGCGCCGACCAGCTGGGCGAGGTGCAGCTGGCTTCCTCCTCCTTCGGTCAGGCCATGGCCATCACCCCGCTGCAGATGTGCACCGCCATTGCAGCCACCGTCAACGGCGGGTATCTGGTCACCCCCCATGTGGTGGATAAGATCACCGATTCCAACGGCAACGTCATTCAGGAGATCGGCGCAAACGTGCGCCGTCAGGTCATCAGCCAGAGCGCCAGCGAGGTCATCCGGGAGATGATGGAGTACGAGGTGGGCAACGGCACCGGCGGCGGCAAAAACGCCTATGTGTCCGGCTACCGCATCGGCGGCAAGTCCGGTACTTCCGAGCAGCTGAATATGCACCGCCGCGCCGACGGCGACTATAAAAAGGTGGCCTCCTTTGTGGCAGTGCTGCCCGCCAACGACCCGGAAATTCTGGTCTACGTCATGCTGGACGACCCCAACAACGCCCGGACGGACTATTCCTCCATCCTTGCAGCCCCTGTGGCAGGCAATATCATCAGTGAGGTGGCTCCCTATCTGGGCATCGCCACCGACGGCGAGGACCGCAGCGGCACCATCGTTACCGTGCCGAACCTTGTGGGCACCGAGTGGAGCAACGCGCAGGTGAGCCTGAATATTCAGGGCCTGAAGCATCAGCTGCAGGAGAGTCAGAGCAGCCAGTCTGCTGCCCCGGTCACCTACCAGTACCCCCACGCAGGCGCAAAGGTGCCCTACGGCACCACCATCTACCTGTATACCGATACCTACGAGGGCAGCCGCACCGAGGTGCCGGATGTGACCGGCAAGAGCCCGGACTTTGCCCGCCAGATGCTGAGCGCCGCCGGGCTGAACTGCGTGGTGGAGGGCAGCGGCACGGTGCAGGCGCAAAGCGACGAGCCCGGCTCCAGCGTGCAGCGCGGCACCATCATCACCCTGACCTGTGGGTAAAACAGCTTTTTCGGCATCTTCGACCAAGGCTTTCAGCATAAAGCACTGCCGCAAGGCAGTGACGGATGAGGGTGCAGCATTCAATAGAACGAGAGGGGATAGAACAATGGAAAAGATCCATGCAAGCAAGCTTCTGGCAGGGCTGGTGCCTGCCGGAAAACTGACCAGTGACCCGGAGGTGGCACTGGTCACCACCGACAGCCGCGAGGTAAAGCCCGGCTGCATTTTTGTGGCCTTCCCCGGCGAGCGGTTCGACGGCCATGATTTCGCCGCCCGTGCGCTGGAGCAGGGCGCGGAGTATGTGGTGGTCAACCACCCGGTGCCCGGTGTGCCGGAAGAAAAGGCCATCCTTTGCCCGGACAGCTACCACGCCATGATGGTGATGGGCGCAAACTACCGCAGCCAGTACCACCCCAAGATGGTGGGCGTGACCGGCAGCGTGGGCAAGACCACCACCAAGCAGATGACCTACGCCGCCCTGAGCGGCTTTGGCGAGACCATCAAGACCGAGGGCAACCAGAACAATGAACTGGGCATGCCCCGCACCCTGATGCGGCTGGAAAGCAGCACCGAGTACGCGGTCATCGAGATGGGCATGAGCCACGCCGGCGAGATTGACCGTCTGGCGCGGGCAGCACGGCCGGATGTGGGCATCATCACCTGCATCGGCGTGTCTCATATCGGCAATCTGGGCAGTCAGGAGAACATCTGCAAGGCAAAGCTGGAGATTTGCAACGGTCTGCCGGAGGGCGCGCCGCTGGTGCTGAACTACGACGACCCCTTCCTGCGCAAGGCAGTACTGCCCGCCCATGTGCGCCCGGTGTGGTTCAGCCTGAGCGATGAAAACGCAGACGTCTGCGCCCTGTCCATCCGGCAGGAGACTGACGGCATGAGTTTTGTGCTGGAGGATCAGGAGCACGGCACCTTTGTGGTGAATATCCCCGCCATGGGACGCCACAATGTGGCAAACGCCTTGGCTGCCTACTGCGCCGCTACCCGTCTGGGCTGCGACGCCAAGAGGGTCATCCGGGGTCTTTCCAACTTTGAGCAGACCGGCCGCCGCCAGAAGGTGGTGGACAGCGAGGGCGTGACCGTCATCGAGGACTGCTACAACGCAAACCCGGACAGCATGAAGGCCGCGCTGGCGATGTTTAAGGACTTCCCCTGCAAGCGCCGCTTTGCCCTGCTGGGCGATATGCTGGAGCTGGGCGATCTGAGCCGCGAAGCACACGAGGAGCTGGGACGTCTTGCCGCCGAGAGCGGGCTGTATTGCCTGATCACCTACGGCGAGCAGGCCAAGCGCACCGCCGTGGTGGCTGCCGCCAAGGGGGTAGAGACCCTGCACGCAGAAAATTACCGCGAGGCCGCCGATGCCCTGCTGGACCGGGTGCAGCCCGGCGATGCTGTTCTGGTAAAGGCCAGCCACGGCATGGCACTGGAAAAAGTGCTGGATATCTTCTACGAAGAGCATAAAGAAGCAGAAGTATAACTATTTGGCGAAATGGAGTGTCTGAGTTATGGAGCGTTTCGCCTTGGCAGCGGCGGTGGTGCTGGGCTTTGCCCTTACGGCAGCCCTGTGCAGCCTGTTTGTGCCGCTGCGGCGGGTGCTGGAACGCCGCGAACAAAACCAGCAGCCGGTACAGTCTGAGCAGCCCCGGCCTGCACCCCTGCGCGCCCCGCTGTGGGGCGGACTGTGTGCGGCGGCGGGCACGGTGGCTGCGGTGGGCGTGGGCTGGCTTGCTGCCTGCGTGGGTCAGCCGGAGCTGCTGGGCAGCGAGGGCCGGTTGATGACACGGCTGCTCACGGCGCTGGCCGGAAGCCTTGCCTTTGGGGCAGTGGGTCTTGCAGAGGACCTTGCCCGGATGCGCAGCCCGGCGGCGCTGGGGCTGCGGCGGGACGTGCGGCTTTTGCTGGAAGCACTGGCCGCGGCATTCGTTCTTTTGCTGCTGCGGGCAGCGGGCTGTCTGCCCCGGGGGCTGGGTGTGCCCGGGGCGGGGTATGTGCTGCTGGGCAGCGCCGTGCCCTTTTTGTGGGCGGTGCTCATGGTGGCACTGGCCGAGTGCGCCCGCATCGCCGAGCGGGATGAAGGCACGGTGTGCGGCGCGGCCTTTGTGGCTATGCTGGCGCTGATGATGGCAGAGGCCGGCTTGGGCGTGCCCGGGCTGGCGGTGCTGCCCGCCGCGCTTGCCGGGGCACTGGTGGCGCTGCTGCTGTGGGCGTTCCCCCCGGCAAGGCTGGGGGTGGGCTGCTGCGGCAGCCTGCTGGCGGCGGGTGCCATCGGCTGCATCCCGCTCAGTCTGGATATGACCAGCCTGACTGTGCCGCTGGCGCTGCCCTTCTGGGCGGCAGGCGGTCTTTTGGCAGCGCAGCTGCTGGGTGCAAAACGCACCGGCAAGCCCTTGCGCTGCTGGGTAAAAAAGCATAAAATGAGCCCGGAGACGGTGTTCCTGTGCAGCTTTGCGCTGAGCGCTGTCGGCTATGTACTGGCGCTGGCGCTGCTGCGCTGGTGCTGACCGGGCACAGAGAGGGAAGGGAGCGCAGATGGCGACTATCCGCAAAAAACACAGAGCGCCGGTGCCGGTGTTCCAGCGAGACCCGGGCCCGTGGTCCCGGCTGCTGATCGACTGGCTGGCCACGCTGGCTGTTATTATGATCTTTGGGCTGGTGATGCTGTTCAGCGCCAGCTACACCACCGGTTACCTGCGCATGGGCGACAGCTTCCACTACATCAAGCAGCAGGCGCTGTGCATGATACTGGGGCTGGGCTGTATGTTCCTGATAAGCTATGTGGATCACCGTTTTCTGCGCAAGATGGTGGTGCCGGGGTACATCATCGTGCTGGCTATGCTGGCCGTCACCCTGACCATGGCACCCCTGAACGGCTGCCGCCGCTGGATCCGCTTTGCAGGCCTTACGCTGCAATCCTCGGAGGTGGCAAAGTTTGAGATGATCCTGTTCAGTTCCCATCTTGCAGCCAAGGCGCCGCAGGTGGAGCGGCTGGACCCGGAGCGCCGCATCCTGCTTACCCCCCGGGAATGGCTGCGGGTGCGGGTGTGGAAGCAGCTGGTGGTGCCGGTGCTGCCCCTTATACCGGTGGTCCTCCTGCTGGCGATGGAGCCGCACATGTCCGGCATCGTGCTGACGGTGGCGGTGGTGGGCACCATCCTGCTGCTGTCCGGCAGCGGCGGTGTGCTGACATGGGCGGGTGCCATCACGGCGGGCACCCTGCTGGAGACCCTGCTCTCCCATGTGGACTCTATCCCCTACCTGCAAAAGCGTCTGGACGGCTGGACGCAGGATCTGAGCCAGATGACCGACCAGACCGTGCAGAGCCTTTATGCTATAGGCTCCGGCGGACTGAAGGGGCTGGGGCTGGGCAACAGCGTGGAAAAGCAGCTCTGGCTGCCGGAAAGCACCAACGACTTCATTTTCAGCGTGGTGTGCGAGGAACTGGGCTTCATTGGCGCAGTGCTCATCATCGTGCTGTTCGTGCTGTTCATCGTGCAGGGGCTGCTCATCGCCTATAAGGCGGAAAATCTGTACTGCACCATGGTAGGCATCGGCATCATGGCGCAGATCGCGTGGCAGGTGTTCTGCAACATCGCCGTGGTCACCAACACCCTGCCCAACACCGGCATCAGCCTGCCCTTCTTCTCCTCCGGCGGTACCAGCCTGATCCTGCTGCTGGCAGAAATGGGCGTGATGGTGAACATTGGCCGCAACGGCGAGCGGGCAGCGCAGCAGCGGGAGCAGATGCGTGCCCAGCGGGAGGCCGCCCGCGCTGAGCGGGAAGCAGAGCTTGCACGCAAGACCATTGATCTGGCCTCTGCCCGCGCAGCCCGTACAGAACAGTAAAACAAACCGCAAGCCCGCCCGGCCGCAGGCCGGGCGTTTATAAGGAGGAATCACCATGCGTGTTCTCATCGCAGCCGGCGGCACTGCCGGACATATCAACCCTGCACTGGCCATTGCCGGTGCTCTGAAAAAAGCCGACCCTACCGCCGAGATCCACTTTGCAGGCCGTAAGGAGGGCATGGAGTACCGTTTGGTCACACAGGCGGGCTACCCCTTCCACCACATTGAGATCACCGGGTTTCAGCGCAAGCTCAGTCTGCACAACATCAAGCGCAATATCATTACCCTGTGGAATCTGGCCCTCTCCGGCCCCAAGGCCAAGGCCATGATGAAGGAAGTAAAGCCGGATCTCGTCATCGGCTGCGGCGGCTATGTGTCCGGCCCGGTGGTGCGCTGCGCCGCCAAAATGGGCATCCACACCGCCCTGCACGAGCAGAACGCTTTCCCCGGTGTGACCAACAAGCTGCTGGCCCCGGATGTGGATATCGTGTTTGCCGCCGTGCCCGCCGCCGTGGAAAAGCTGGGCGCACCGGACAAGACCCTTGTGGTGGGCAATCCCGTGCGGCCGGAGGTGTTTGTACAGGCCGCGAATCGCGAGGCCATCCGTGCACAGCTGGGTGCGGGCGACCGCACCGTCATCCTGTCCTTCGGCGGCAGCCTGGGCGCACGCCGGGTCAACGAGGTGGTAGCAGACCTGTGCGCCTGGGAACAGCATGAGCACAAGCCGGTGCTGCACCTGCACGCCACCGGTCAGTACGGGGTGCAGCTGTTTGAGCAGCTGCAAAAGCAGAAGGATTTTGCCCCCGGTGACAGCCTTGTGGTAAAGGAATACATCAACAATATGCCGGAGCTGTTGGCAGCGGCAGACCTCGTCATCAGCCGCGCCGGTGCGCTGACGCTGGCCGAGCTGGAGGCCGTGGGACGCGCCGCTGTGCTGATCCCCAGCCCCAATGTGGCGGAGAACCACCAGTACTACAACGCCATGGAGCTGCAGAAGGCCGGGGCGGCTGTGGTCATTGAAGAAAAAGACCTGACCGGTGAAAAGCTGGTGCAGACTGTTTCTGCCATGCTGGCACAGCCCGGCAAGCTGGCCGAGATGGGCAAAAACGCCCGCAGCCTGTCTGTGGACGACAGTCTGGACCGCATCACTGCGGCACTGCTCAAGCTGGTAAAGACCCCGTGATGCAGCCCCGGAATAAACAGGAAAGAAGGTGCGAATGATGCAGCAGAACCGTGACCGCAACGGCAGACCCCGGAACCCGAGACCCTATGACCTGAACCGGGATGTGGTGCGCACCTCTGCGCCTTCGCAGAATCATAATACGCCCCGGAGCACCGGCAGCAGCCACTACGGCTACAACGGCGAGCCGCTCAGCCGCCCGCCCTCCCGCAGCGCCAACGGCAGTGTGCGCTCCTCCCGGGCAGATAACAGCATCCAGTTCCCCACCCAGACCCAATCCCAGCCCCGCCGCCCGGCGCAGGGGCAGGGAAGCAATACCACCCAGTATCCCGCCGGTAACCGCCCGGCGGGCAGCAGACCAAAAAACGCGAAGTCCGGCGGCAAACAGCGCCGCCCGGCAAACAATGCCCGCAGCGGGCAGAGCAGCCGGAAAAACCAGAACGCGCAAAACCGCCCGAACCGGCAGCACCCGGCAGGCAGCCAGAGCGCCCCGCAGCAAAGCCCTGCCCGGCGGGAAATGCGCAAAAAGCGCAAGGTGACCCGCGCCACATTGCGGCGCCGCCGGATGCTGCGCCGCCTGACCGCCTTTGCCATGCTGCTGTGCGTTATTGGCGCGGGCATCTACCTGACCATGACCATGCTGTTCCGCATCAACTCCATTCAGGTGCAGACCCCGGACGGCAAGCAGGTGACCGAGATCGCGGGCTACTCCGCAGACAGCATTTTGCAGCGGATGGGCGTGCAGCTGGAGGAAAACATCTTCAGCTTTGAGCCCGGCGAAAAGGCCGCGGTGCTGGAGCAGAATTTCCCGCTGCTGGGCTCCATCAAGGTGATCCGGGACTACCCCAACACCGTGGTGGTGCAGGTGACCGAGGCCGTGCCCGCCTACGCGGTGCAAAACGGCAATAAATGGCTTGTGATCTCGGACAAATGGAAGATTTTGTCCGAGGAAAGCACCCAGCCTGAGGGGCTTTGCACCCTGTACGGCGGCAAGCTGCAGGATACCACCCCGGGACAGGGCTTCTGGTTCGTGGAGGACGCGGACGCGGCAAGCGCCTCCGGGTCGGAAACCGCCGAAAGCGAAAGCACGGTGAGCACCGAGACCGCCCGCATGGAAGCGCTGCGCACCCTGCGCAGCAAGCTGGAGGAATACGGTCTGTCGCAGGACGTGACACGGCTGGAGGTGGCAGACACCGAGCAGCTCGCATTTTTGTATCAGGACCGCATCAGCGTGCTGCTGGGTACGCTGAACGATCTGGATTATAAGCTGGACCGCGCTCGCTATGTGCTGACCAACGCCGACGGCAAGGGCTGCGGCCCCACCGATACCGGGCGGCTGGACTTCAGCCATACCAGCGCCAGCAGCACACGCAAGATCTATTTTGCACAGGGCGAGCCCACCCTGCCCTCCGGCTATGTGGTGCCGCCCAAGGCAGAGGAACCCGCTCCGGCAGAGGATGCCGCCGACAGCACCGACAGTGCAGAAAGCACGGATACTGCCGACACCACCGAACCGGCGGCTGAAACGGACACCGAGCAGCTGCCCCTGACCCACCCTGACCGCATGACGGCCAACGAAGAAGAAAACCCCATGTAAAGAAGCTCTATGGAGGAGACTGTATGAAGCTGGAACAACTGATGGAAGGCGTGCCCTTTACCCTTGTGCAGGGCAGTCTGGATACTGAGATCGCAGATATCATCTACGACAGCCGCAAGGCTGCCCCGGGGCTTTTGTTCGTGTGCATCGTGGGCACCCAGCGGGACAGCCACGCGTTTGCCGCCGACTGCGCCGCCAAGGGGGTCAGCGCGCTGGTCATCCAGCACGACATCGACCTTTCTACCCTGCCCGGGGTGACCGTGGTCAAGGTGGAGAGCAGCCGCTATGCCATGGCGTTGATGAGCGCCAACCTCTTCGGCAACCCTGCCCGGCAGATGACCATGATCGGCGTCACCGGCACCAAGGGCAAGACCACCACCACCCACATGATCAAAAGCGTGCTGGAGGCCGCAGGCCGCAAGGTGGGCATGATCGGCACCAACGGCATCTACTATATGGGACGCCACAAGGACACCGCCAACACTACCCCGGAAAGCTACGAGCTGCAAAAGACCTTCCGGGAGTTTCTGGATGCCGGCTGCGATACCGCGCTGATGGAGGTATCCAGTCAGGGCCTGATGATGGACCGCGTGGCGGGCGTGCACTACGATGTGGGCGTGTTCACCAACCTTTCGCCGGATCACATCGGCCCCGGCGAGCACAAGACCTTTGAGGAGTACCGCAGCTGGAAGGGACAGCTGTTCAAGCGCTGCGATGTGGGCGTGGTGAACATTGACGACGAGAACACCGCCGCCCTGCTGGAAGGCCACACCTGCAAGCTGGTCACCTATGGCCGCGATGAAAAGGCCGACTACCGCGAGACCGGCTACAAACTGCTGCGCACCCACGATTTTCTGGGCGTTGCCTTCCACGTTACCGGCAAGGACGAGATGGACGTCAAGGTGAATATGCCCGGCGAGTTCAGCGTGTACAACGCGCTGGCCGCACTGGCTGTGGGCAAGGTGCTGGGTCTGCCGGATGCCGCCATCCACGATGGTCTGGGCAAGTGCGTGGTGAAGGGCCGTGTGGAGCTGGTGCCCATCAGCAAAAAGTTCACCATTCTGCTGGATTACGCCCACAACGAGGTATCCACCGAGAGCCTGCTTACCACCCTGCGCGCCTACAAGCCCCACCGTCTGGTGGTGGTGTTCGGCTGCGGCGGCAACCGCTCCAAGCTGCGCCGCTACGGCATGGGCGAGATCTGCGCCAAGATGGCCGATTTCTCCATCCTCACCGAGGACAACAACCGCTTTGAAAAGGTAGAGGATATTATTGCGGATATCCGCGAGGGCATGAACAAGGGCAACCCGGACGCGAAGTTCGTGGAGATCCCCGACCGTCTGGACGCGCTGCACTACGCAGTGGATCACGCACAGGAGGGTGACCTGATCGCCGTCATCGGAAAGGGTCACGAGACCTACCGCGACCGCGAGGGCGTCAAGACCCCCTTCCTTGAGCGGGAACTGCTGGAAGAGTACGCACAGCAGATCGGGCTGGAATAAGAAAATAATATTATTATTGCGGGAAAGGCCGCTGCACAAAGTACTGTGCAGCGGCCTTTTTGCGTCTGTGGGAGCCCCTATATAAAGAGGAAGCAAACTGTGTCGAAAATGTAAAAGATAAAAATTTTTAACTAAAACCATTGACTTATCCAACGGTTTGATTATAATGGTCGTGTTCGATACCTCATAAATTTTAGGTAAATAATTAAAAACAAACAGTGAACATAAAGGAGAATACTACTATGACTTTCGAGGAAATGAAGAAGATCGTTGTCGATACCCTGAGCTGCGATGAGGACAAGGTGACCATGGAGGCCAGCCTGACCGAGGATCTGGAGGCCGACAGCCTGGATGCCGTGGAGCTGAACATGGCGCTGGAGGATGCCTGCGGTGTGTCCATCCCGGACGAGGAGCTGGCAAAGCTCAAGACCGTGGGTGACATCTACAACTACATCACCGCACATATCTGAGGAAACATGCGATGAATGATATCCGAGATCTGCTCCCCAACCGGATGCGGGAGCGCACTTTCCAGCTGAAGGCCAAGCGGGATACCGGAGCTGTCTGGCACGAGCCGCAGTTTGTGGAGTGCAAGCAGTGCGGCCGCCGCGCTGCCCGCACCCTGTGGGGCAAAAGCCTGTATGTCTGCCCCAACTGCGGCTATCACATGCCCATTGGCGGGTATTACCGGCTCAGTCTGGTGCTGGATCACGGCAGCTTCCGGGAACTGGACGCTGACCTTGATCCGCAGGATGTGCTGAACTTCCCCGGATACGGGGAAAAACTTGCCGCTGCCCAGAACAAGACCGGCCTGCACGAGGCTGCTGTCACCGCCGTCGGCCGCATTGGCGGCGTAGCCTGTGTGACAGCCGTGTTGGACAGCCGGTTCTTTATGGGCAGCATGAGCACGGCTGTGGGCGAGAAGATCACCCGCGCCGTGGAGTACGCCACTGCCAAGCGCCTGCCTCTGGTCATCTTTTCGGCCAGCGGCGGCGCGCGGATGCAGGAGGGCATTTTCAGCCTGATGCAGATGGCCAAGACCAGCGCCGCCATTGAGCGCTTTTCCAGCAAGGGCGGGCTGTACATCAGTGTGCTGACCCACCCCACCACGGGCGGTGTCACCGCCAGCTTTGCCAGCCTGGGCGATATCATGCTGGCCGAGCCCGGGGCACTCATCGGCTTTGCCGGCCCCCGCGTCATCGAGCAGACCATCGGCGAGACACTGCCGGCGGGCTTCCAGCGCAGTGAGTTCCAGCTGGAGCACGGCTTTGTGGATAAGGTGGTGCCCCGCAGTGAGCTGCGCGCTACGCTGATCCAACTGCTGCAGCTCCACGCAGAGGGAGGAAGACGGAATGATTAAAGACCTTTTGGAGCAGCTTGCTCCGCTGGATGCCCAGATCGCAGCCTTGCGCGGCAATGCAGCCGACGAAGAGAGCGATATGAGCGCCATCACGGCCCATGCCTCTGAGCTGGCGGAGCTGGCAGTGGAGGAGGATGAGATCCTCCGCAGCTGTGGCCCGCTGACCGCCGAGGACCGGGTCTTTCTGGCCCGGCATCCGGCCCGCCCCCACATCGACGAGACCGTCAACGCTCTGTTTACCGATTTCTTTGAGCAGTGCGGTGACCGCCAGTGCCGGGAAGACCGGGCCATTCTGGGCGGCATCGCCAAATTCCACGGGATGCCCGTGACCGTCATCGGTCACCGCAAGGGTGCCACACTGGAAGAAAACATGGCCTGCAATTTTGGAATGCCGGGCCCTGAGGGGTACCGCAAGGCTCTGCGCCTGATGAAGCAGGCCGAAAAATTTGGCCGCCCCATCATTACCTTTATTGACACGCCGGGCGCTTACCCCGGCAAGGAAGCCGAGGAACGGGGTCAGGGCGAGGCCATCGCCCGCAACCTGATGGAGATGAGCGGCCTGACTGTGCCCATCATCGCCGTTGTTACGGGTGAGGGCTCCAGCGGCGGTGCACTGGCATTGGGCGTGGCAAACCACATCCTCATGCTGGAAAACGCCGTTTACTCGGTGCTCAGTCCGGAGCGCTTTGCCAGCATCCTGTGGAAAGATTCTTCCCGCAGCGGCGAGGCCTGTGAGCTGATGAAGCTGACGGCCCAGGACCTCTATCGGGATGGGATTGTGGAAGAGATCATCCCGGAGCCGGTGGGCGGCGCGCAGCGCAGCCACGCGGCTCTGTACGCGGCGCTGGACACGGCCCTGAAAAACCATCTGCGCACTCTCTGCAAGATGAACGGCAAGGCCCTGGCCGAGCAGCGCTATAAAAAATACCGCCAGATCGGGGAAACGAGGAAAGCATGAACGGGTTACAGCTGATCGCAACCGGCGGGGCACTGCCCGGCCGCACGGTCACCAACGAAGATCTGAGCCGCGTCGTGGACACCAGCGACGAGTGGATCACCACTCGCACGGGCATCCGCACCCGGCACTGGTGCACGGAGGGGGAGAGCGCGGCCACCCTGGCGATCGCAGCCGCCCGGCAGGCGCTGGAACGCAGCGGCTTGACCCCGGAGCAGATCGCCTGTTGTGTCTGTGCTACCCTCTCGGCCCCGGACGCGACCCCGAGCGTGGCCTGTCAGGTACAGCGTGCGCTGGGCCTGCCCGAAGACCGCCCGGCACTGGACGTAAACGCGGCCTGCTCCGGTTTTGTCTACGGCACCGCCGTGGCCCGCGGCCTGCTCACCACACTGGGCGGGCAGTATGCGCTGGTGGTAGGGTGCGAGGCCCTTTCCCGTCTGATGGACCCATCCGACCGCTCTACCTGTGTCCTCTTTGGAGATGGCGCGGGCGCGGCCGTTTACGCGCTGGCCGATACTCCTTTCGCCATCACGCTGGGAGCCCGGGGCAATGATGCCATCCACGCAGGCGGGCCTGATCGGGCTGGTTCTGCGCCCATTACCATGGACGGCAAGGCTGTTTTCCGCTTTGCGGTGGATGCCCTGCCCAAGAGCTTGAACAAGGTTTTGGCTGAGACAGGACTGACGCTGGACGATCTGGACTGGGTGGTCTGCCATCAGGCCAACAGCCGGATCATCGACCACTGCATCAAACACCTGAATGCCGACCCGGCCAAGTTCTACAAGAACATGGACCGCCACGGCAACACCAGTGCTGCCAGCATTCCGGTGGCCCTCAATGAGCTGGCCGAAGCAGGGAAGCTGACTTCCGGCCAGCGGGTGGCCTGCATTGGCT
>ERZ857775.2193-NODE-2193-length-19833-cov-3.893821_pt1 | contig 19833 bp, 35 predicted proteins | sample MGYA00519698_ERZ857775 | MGnify/ENA primary metagenome ERZ857775 (study PRJEB31778, sample SAMEA3449363) | human gut metagenome | biome: human gut; feature: human-associated habitat; material: faeces | place: United Kingdom | collected 2010/2012 ...
TCAATTTAGTATTTAACGTCATAGCCCTTGTGACTTGCTTCTCATTGATAGGAGTGATTAATGGAATGCCTTGGCCTTGAATATCGTACATAGTTCCGATATATCCTGTGTAATAGGAATCTGTTAGATATCTTGTAATGCTGTCATAAGAATCAACGTCTAAATTCCCAATCAGTTCATCTAACTGCTTTTTGAGATTTTCTTGAAACTTCTTCTGATATATCTGAGATTTAAGCAATGATTTTTGCTTTTCCTCTAACTCATCATAGGCAGAAAGAAGTAAGTTAATCTTACCATTTGAAATTCTTATTTTCTGTTCTACTTCTTTAGCTGCATCTTCATATATCTTTTTTAATTCCTTCAGAAGTTTCTTCTCTTCTCGCAGTTTGGCTTTTTCAACTTCTAGCTGTCTCTTATTCATCTGGCACCGTCTTGTTTAACGTATCAGTCACATCATCTACTTGCTCATACGCTTCTTTTGGTTTTGGAAGTTTATCTTTGATTTCTTCGTAATCAATGTCCAAATAAGCGCATATTTCTTTAATGATTGTTTCACTAGGGAGATAGTCAAAAAGAGTGATCATGTTGTTAACAAAAGTCTCCTTAGCTTGTGCTTCAATCAATTTAGTTTGTGCTAGTTCCTGCTCATTAGACATAATCTTATGAATAAACTTAAAGTATACCTGTTTAGATTGATAATCTGTCCCTTCACGTTCATTGATATCTTTTAAAACTGCTTTGAGGATTTTTCGCATAAACTGCTTTAATTTTATTTCTAGCTTGGAGCATTTTAAATCTAGCAATGAATAAAGAGCCTTAATTGCTATATTCGTGGTTGCGTTCGTGTCTTTTAATCCAGACGAGTTCAGCCCCATACCAAACCTATAGATATTCTTTTCATCAAGATCCAATTTTGCCTGTCTTGCTTGGAAAGGAATATCAATAGTCTTGATTTCAACGTTTCCACCCTCACCAACACCAATCATTTTTTTAGTTTTTATATTCTGCTGCAGTTCTTCCAGGTTATCCCCTTCAAAACCGCTGACAGCATATAAAGGATGGTCGAAATCAATTAAATTGTTAGAAAGGCTGGATGCCATCAAATCATAATCATCTATCAAGTCTTTAATGATATAAAGACCGCTTCTTTGGTCTTCATTATTATCTAACCTGAAGAATGGAATGTATCCAAAACTTTTTCCATAGATATTGTTATCACTCTTCTTTTTATAGAGTGCGTGGTATCTTGGATTGATAGACTCTCCAGGATCTAAAATGATTTTCCCATCATCTTCCTGAATGTAATATGTTACATCATTAGCACTCCATACTTGAATTTTCTTTATTTTCTTATCTTCTTTAACAATCTTATCAATGTACCAATAGATAACATATGAACATCCATCATCTGTATCTTTATCTCTTACTTCTACAACTCCCAATGAATCAGCACACATGAAAGATAATTCATCATCTTCGTTCCTGTATGCGTACATGTATTCGAACCCTTTTGAAACACATCCTGTCAGAAGTTTGTGTATTTCAGCAATGAAATTCTCGTTATAGTTGAAATAATCATCTAATTTGTTCTGGAGTTCGGGGTCATCAGATTTAACAAAGCCCTCGTCATTAGATAACATATACTGTACTTCTTGATCTACTAATTCATGAAAGAATGTATGTGCTATTTTTGTGTTGCTTCTTGTGGTATCCTCGACAAGGTTTCCGTCTGAATCATAATAAAACATTCTGTAATGTTTAATATCATGATTTGCTTTATAATAATCTCTTCCTTTTCTTGCATACCTTTTAATCTTTGAACCCTTGTCCAAATTTATAAAAAAATTAATTTCTTCAGTTGTCAGCATGCACTCACCCCTTTCTTTAGATTAGCCAATCTGGTTTAGTAATGTATCTTTCTAATGCATATCGCATTGCATCCATAAGATGGTTAAAGTCATCAATAGGAACATTTAAACGTGTTCCAAATTTATCAGTATCCCACGTGTAATTGGATATTTCGGTTATGAAATTCACACAGCGAGGATGAATAATGATTTCTAAATCCTGTATCCATTGAATGCCGTTATTGATACTGTCTTTTCCTTTCTTGGCGCCTTCAATACGTTTTAAGCCATACCCTTTCAATTCTGCTATAGACTTAGGTTCTGCAGAGTCTGCAGTTATCTTTTCTTTTCTGTATCCTAAATCTATTATCCTGTCGGCTATTGCTCTGTTTGTGAGGCCTTTTTCATAGAATTCATCATATACATATAACTTTTTATTTTCTAAGTCTAAAAAAGCCAAGAAAAAAGCCGTTGGGTCATTTGTGTAACCAAAGTCTAACCCTACAGCCATTTTCAATTTATCTTTAATTATTCCAACCTTGCCATCGCGTGCCTCTCTTGCAGTGATCATAGTGAAATCTTCTTCTCTCCAATTCTCATAAATAAGACCTTCAACAATACCCCAATTTCCTAATCCTGCCACTTGATAACGACGAGGATTGTTGACTTTCATTCTTTCAAATAAACGTTTATCAGAAGCATCAAGCCACTCGTTGCACAAATAATTAGTAGTCAATGCTAGTATGTCGTCATCTTTAGTATCAAAAAACCTTTTCTTTAGCCAATGACGCTCATTCCATGGGTTAAAAGTAATTGTTATCTGCTTAAAGAGTGGTGCTGGAGTTGCACCTCTTATTGATTCGTCCAAAGTGTCGAAATCGGTCTCTTTCATTACTTCGTACGCTTCTTCAATCCACATCCAGCATAAATAACCTTTGTCAACTGCTATAGATGTAATCTTAAAAGCATCGTCAAGACCACGAAAATAGATTTTCTGTCCTGTGGGCATGTACGTAGCCTCTAGAGGAGACAAAGTGAAATTCCAATACTTATCAACTCCAAGCCTGTGACATGCCCATTTTAAATCTGCATAGCAAGAGTCTTTTAATGTCCTTCCTACTTTTCTAATTACTAATAGATTGGAATCAGGATATTTCATCAAGTTATATATGTACCATAAAGCAGTGGTTTTTGATTTCTTAGAACCTCGCGACCCTTTACAGACTCTATATCTGCCTTTATAATGCCAAAAATCCTTGTACCCTTTTCCGATTATGTCAGGAAGATATAAGCCATTTAATTCATTATTCAAGGTCATCCTCTCCATAGAAGACGACAGGAACGCTCATTTCAACATTCATGTTATTATCCGGCTTTTGTCCGATGGTATCACGTACATATTCAGCAGCTCGAACATCTCCTTTAGCAGCTTTATTCAGCATAGATATGGCAATAGCCTCCTGCATAGTGATGTTTTTTCCTTTGATTGCTACAATGCTCTTAATACGTTCAATATCGGCTTTCTTTCCATTTCTAAGAGGCATAGACAATAATTGCTCAAGGGTTTCTTTAATGGCTCTCTTTTCTCTTTTCGCTTTGCCTGATGCTATTCCGCCTTTTCGGCCGTTCTCTCTTCTTTCTTCTGGTGTCATGTTTGCGAACTCATTTTTTGCCATTGCTATCACCTGCCTTTCAACGCAAAAAAGCAACCCATTCTTTGAGTTGCTTTTACAAGTTAAAATAATAATATAATCATGTTGGAATTGTACCTTACTACATCAGCTCTTACAATAAAAAAAGGAAAGCGTCACGATTCGAACGTGAGTCTCCTCAGTGGAAAAACCATACATCAAAGTGTAATCAACCTCTATACTACTACTTCCCTTTTTTTCTATTTAACCAAAACTCCTTAACTTTGTCAACCATTTGCCTTTCTTTATCGGTAAGCCTTGCCGCTCCTTTTTTACCGTCATTTTCATAACATAAAAAAGGAGCCCTTAAGAGCTCCTAAATTCTTAGCAGTCAACCGGAATTGAACCGATGCCTTGTCTATCAACCTGTTCTGCCAGCCTAAACTATCTTCTGCTAAGATAATCATGCCATACTTTTTCAACGCTTTCAACCATTTTCTTTTCTTCCTTGGTTAATCTAGTAGCGCCTTTTTTGCCATCATTCTCATTATGAAAATATCCATGATGTACATGGGGGTCTAAGCCTGCATGTTTATGCCCAAAATTTATTTCTTTGACATGCTTGTTTTCTTTGTCGAAATAGACAATTTTTATCAAATCATCTCCACCAGTAAGCGCATATACCCTTCCTTTTGTCATTGTTTCCATAAGACTTTCGGAATCTCTTGAATTCGATTGAATAAATTTAACATTCCCACTTACAAGTGCTTTACCATTAGAATCTTTTACAGCGTGAAATTGTGAGCCGTATACATTTCTCTTTTCGCTTCTTCCACTTGATGCACCTCTTCCACCCATTTTTTTATACTTCCTTTTATTTTTTTCTAGTACTTTATTGAATTTATATTTGATATCTCTGCGTTTAAGATAGTATGCCTCAGTATGCCAATGTCATTTTAAACCTTTCGAGTGCCTTTAACATTACATTGCTGACCAGTATGATCTGTGTCTATTAACGCCTTTTTTTGAACTTCTGACAGTATAATCTGTTTTTCTATTTGCTGACTCTTTAGCATAATCAGCGTTCATTTTTTCTACTGCCTTATCAGATAAAATTGAAGCCTTGCCCTTTCCGACCTTATTAACACGTTTGATAATCGCATCAACATTCCCGTACTTATCGTAAGCTTTTTGAAAAGGATGGTTACTATCAAAATAGCGTACCAAAGTCCCACGCGCATTTTTTGGTGTTGCCATCGAGATTTTTCCGCCAATAACTATATAATGATTTGTGTTCCCTTTTTCATCAGTAATGCTAAAGCCATTGTATTTAGCATTACTCGCTTTGCCTCTTCTTCCACTTGATGCACCTCTACCACCCATATATATTATGCTCCTTTCGATATATGATTTATATATTCTTTAAGTTTTTCATTTTTTCTGTCACATGATTATCATAGTATTTTACATTAGCGCCCTTGAAGTCATAGCCAATGTCACCACCATAGACAAGCACATTCTTAGGCTTCAATCTCTTCATGGCTTCATCCATGCCCTGTGTCCATATCTTTGTGGCTTCCTTGCTGCGCTTAACTCCAATAGTAGAAACTGAAATTGTACTGTTAGAAGGAATACCGTCAAAACAAAAAGTAAACGTTTCTGGTTCAGCCCACGATACAGTGGGAATCACTCTAAGCCCTCTATCCTGATAGATCTGACCGATTAAACGGCTTCTGTATACATTCCATATCTTCATGGCCATAGGCATATCCATGTAAAGAGAAAAGTCAGGAGTAAGAATACAGTCAAACTGTGCTAGCTTATCAACATACATCTGAGGAGATGCCCAAATTCTTTCAAATTGATAGTCATCAATATAAAAATGAACACCTGATTCATATCTATCAGAATTCAATACATAATTGAAACCAACAAGATCATCCGGAACATAGTCAATTCTTTCAAGTGTAGGCATTTGATAGAATCCTATTGCTCTAAGATCATCATATTCATCAAGGTTATATGCGTTTCCTGTTCTTTCTCTTTCATTAACCTTTTCAGAATCATCTTCTTCAGGTTCTTCAAAATCAATTGACTCAAACCCAAACGAATCCATGTCTATATTGATGATGTCATCAAGTTCATCGCTTAGGATCTCAAAATCCCATTCCGCTCTCTCTGATACCTTGTTATCTGCTAGTCTAAAAGCCTTAATCTGCTCGTCTGAGAGGTCATCGGCTACTATACATGGAACTGCCTCAAGTCCTAGCTTTAGCGCTGCTTTAAACCTTGTATGACCGCATACGATGATATTATTCTTATCAATCACTATAGGAACTTTAAAGCCAAACTCCTTGATGCTGTTCATTACCATGGGAACGGCTTCATCATTCTTTCTAGGATTGCGACTATAAGGAATTAGATCAGCAATAGGCTTCTGCGTTACCTTGATGTCATTCATCTGTTATTCTCCTTCCCGGAAAAATAAAAAGGCACTTATACAAGCGCCTTGAAATCATAGTTCCCTATCAAACTATTTCCACATGTTATATGTTAGCACCTTTATATTACTAATGCGTTTTGATTTCATGACTTTTCTATACTTTCTGTTATATTTTTATCATTTATAACTTCAGATAATTCGATGATACCAGAACAAAGGAAGTGTCTTACCGTTCCTACTGAATACTGCATCAAGTCGGCTATATCATAATCACTCATTAGTTCAACATACTTATAAAACAATGCATCACGATGATTCATGTTGTCTAGTTTCTCAATATCCTCACGAATAAGAGACATCTGAGCAATATACTTATCCTTCATCATGATGTAATCGTTCTGAGTCTTAGGTTCTGAATATGAACCGCTCGGACTATCATCATATCTGATTGATTTAACATTAATCATCTTGTTATTGATGTACTCCACTCGATTGCGCATATTCCTATAGCTTTTAAGATAGTTTCTTGTCTCTTCTGGCGTCATCTGATTACCTCCTTATTCAAAAATGAAAAATAAATAAATCACTATCACCAGTACAAATAAAATAAAAAACAAATTAATTTCACTCCTCCTTATCTTTTAAAGTATATACATAATATTTTCTTGGGGCAGTGCTAGGATGCCTTGCATTGTATTTATCGCTGTGCTGATTGCTTGCCTTGCAGTAGAAACTAGCTAATCCAATGGATAGCCTATTAGCGCATTCTTCAGCAGTGCCTGCAACAATTACATTGTCATTCATGTCATAGACAACATAGAACTGCCTATCTTCATAGCTTGCTCTTTTCTTTCTTGTGTACTTTTCTATGAGCAAATACATTTGCCATATATTCCTCATTATCGTATGCACTCCCTATTTTAATAGGTATTTCATTTGAAAATACACTTTCATGTTTATATATACGTTGCCATCTATGTTTTAGAGCTAATTGAGTAGCATCAACATACTGACTTATCTTTTCTATTGATCCAGTTATATCGGTTCTTTTTCCGTTACGATATAAAACAAAGTTTCCCATTTAACCTCCTTTCTGGAGAAGAAGAAAACAGTCCTTTACTCTTCCTATTGGTTTTCAATTTGTGTCTTCTCTTCTCCCAGCAACACCATAGCTTTAGTTGGATAGCAAAATTAGCGCTTCTTACTCTTATTCAATTTGCAAAGTAAGGTGAAGAGATGGAAGCAAAGCCATGACACTGCTGTTGTTTGTTGGTTTTAGAATAGAAAAATATGTTAGGGCATCGAATCCATGAGAGGATCTTGCTTTTAGAAAAGAATCTATTAAGTATGAGGGGTCCTAATAAATTTTCTTGATAGTATATAAAATCTAATAAAGAACTCAATGCCCTGCTTGATTATCTGATGAATTCAGACTGTAGAAATTGAACTAGATCTAAATACTCTTTATAATTTGTTTTTTTTGTTGTTTCACGAGAAGGTGACATAATCTTATTCTTTCCGCTTCTAGTCCTGTCAACACATACAATTCTTGAAGCGTCGTATTTATCTTTAAAATACCAGAAATCACCGCTACGTTGTTTCGCTTGAAAGTCCTGTAAATATCTGAGCCTTTCTTCTGCTAATTTTCTACTATAGAACTTTTCGCTAAAAATAATTGAGCGCAGTCTTCCTTTTCCTGTGAAATTAATTCTGAATGGGAATCCGTCATTAAATGACCTCGTATCAAGTTCGAACCTTACTTTATCAAGGTTGATAATTGAAAAGTGCGTTCTCATATATTCCTTTTCTTCTTCGTTTATTGGGCATCTGAATATTTTGAAAACTTCTACAAAGTTACATTCTGTTCTTGTAAGCCCGACTGTAAAAGGTATATTTTCAACTATTCCTTCTACTTTGCTAATATTTAGTATTATGTCATTTTTTGTTGAAACTAACGGCTCTCTGCTTTTTGCACATGATTCTATGCGTTCTAATCCTACATTAAAATATTTTCTTATGTCGCAACGGCTCCCACAACCAAGGAACTCGCCGTTTTCAGCGTTGTAAACATAGTATGTGTTTTTTCTTGCTACTTTCATTTTTTCTATGTCTCCTTTATCGTTGTTTTGAATTTATATTCAAAAATCTTTTTCTTAATCTTATAAACTTCTGTTTTTCTGCCTTTGACATCTTCCACAACTTTAACGTTATTAATGTAATAGACGAAGTCAGCAATATACTCCATCCTTCTTCTTTTTCTCTTCTTCCCATCAATTTCGATTTCAAAAGGAGGGATCAATACAAACGGCACCTGTAATTGCAAATCGTTAATTAATCCGTTTTTTTCCATCTGTTTTAATTCCAAATAGCGTTTTGCTTCCTTCTTGGAATCGAATGTAAAGCCGTCAACTGTAGTCTTTTTTGAATTGTATTTACTCATGTCCAATACTTACCCTAGAAATTAACCTTTTCAATTCATCATCTTCCAATAGTTCACACGCTTCTTTGCTTGCTATGGATTTACGATTTCTTAGAAGACTAAGAGAAAACTCAAGCATTTCTTCCTGTTTCAAAAGACACACTATACTATTACATAATATTGATATAGATTCATACTCACTTGGGCAGTCATAATGTATTCTTTCTATTTTCTCTTTTAATTCTCCTTTTTTAATGAGAATACAATTATTAATCGCTCTTAAATTAATTTCTAAAGTTTCAATAGCTGCGACCACGTCTATCTTACTAGCCATTATCTACGACCTCGCAATTAGCTAAGATATCATCAATTAAATAAGGCCTTTCATCTTCCCATTTTATGAATTTGAATAAGTCTTTGGCTTCATCTAAGCAAAAAATCCTTTCCCCATACATGCATACCCACTCTTCGTATTTATAGTCTTTAGTTAAAGTCGCTCTAGTTCCGATTAAAGAATTATCTTTATTTCTAGCGATACGACCGCCAAGGCCTTCACCAGTCTTTAAATATTCATATTCCTGTCTTGTTAGTTTAATTTTTTTTCTGTTCATTTTGCATCTCCTAAAATTGAATATCATCCTCTTCCATAACCAATCCTTCATCCTCGAACTGATGAATCAGTCCATTATTCGCATAGTTATTAACAGGTGCTTGATTATTTACTGGCGCTTGTGCTGCAGTAGCTGTATTACTATCCCTCTTTGTATTAATAAACTGTACAGAGTCAGCAATCACCTCAGTAACATATACCTTCTGACCTTGATTGTTCTCATAGTTTCTTGTCTGAATGCGACCATCAACAGAAACCATCGAACCTTTAGAACAGTAACGTTCTGTATTTTCCGCAATCTTCCCCCAGCATACGCAGTTAATGAAGTCAGCCCCCTGATCATCGCTCTTGAAGTTTCTTTCTACTGCTAAGTTGAAAGAAGTGACTGCCTTCCCACTCCCTGTTCTTCTTAGTTCAGGGTCTCTTGTAAGTCTTCCGACTAATAAAGCACGATTAAGCATTAATAGTGTTCCTCCTTGTCATTTATTGTCATAAGTTGTTGCGCTCTTTATCTTTTCTAAGTTCTTCTCTGAACGCTGAAAGCGTAGAGAAGAAGACTGCTAATAGGATAAATACTCCAATTATGAGCGCTAAGGCTAGCACAACAAGAAGAATCAGAAGAAACGCATATTTAACTAACTGTAATAGAATCATTTGTATCACTCCTATCTGATAAACAAGTAAATCATCAACATCAGTGTAGCAGCATAAGCTGCTGCTAAGATAAATAAATCTCTGTCAGCCTTTTTACAGCTTTCAACAAGTTTATTGTTGAATTTCTGAAGATCATCCATCTTTTTGATGTCTTCATGATAGATGCACAATACAGTTTTGTTTGCTTTTTCATAACTTTCGCACTTTCTTTTAAGAGTATTGTTTTCTTTTTTTAAATCTTGGCATACTTCTTCCAGTTCTCCGTATTCTTCTTTCAAATATGAATACTCTTCTTCTAGCTTCTTATATTCAGCTTCCTTTTCTTCTACAATTTCCTGTACTTTTTCAGCGCTAAAAACTGCCATCACATCTAGCCTCCTCTTCTAAATCTTTTATATAATCCTGAGTTCTTTTTATAGATCTTCCTACTTTGCTTTTTATGATTTCAGCAATTTCATATACATCTAGACAATCCATCGCATATAGTTCACATATGCATATCAATACATCTGCAACCTCTTCATCTAAGTGTGAAGCGTTGATTGGGTCCAATCCATTACGTTTAATTTTTGATATTGCTTGTATAAGTTCAGCATTTTCTTCCATTGCGATAGTTAACATATGCTGATTACCCCACATCTCGCATACTTTTTCGAGTGCAGGACAATTTGACACAAGCGTATCGAATACCTTATTTAATTCCTGTGGATCCATCTATTTTTCTCCTTTATGTTTTTTTGCTAAAAACGGGTCTTTTATCATTTTTGGTTTTTCCAAGTCTTCTAATGGAACTCGCTCTATAATCGAAAGGAATAATTCATCATCTGGTCTAGTATTTAAAATCAGTTCATGAATAATCTCTTTCAATCCATCACAGTATTCCTCTAGATCATCACAATATCTTTCTAAATATTCCAAATAGCGTTCATCGCCATATTTCACAAAGCCTTGATCACCAACGAAGAACATACTGCACTGAGGGTTGACACTAGGTCTTTTTGGTTTATAGAGTTTCATAAATCTAATCTCTTATACTTTCTCCAGAATCAGCCAATAGCATGATTGCGTGTCCTCTTGGCGAATCATTTACTTCAATATGAGTTACTAACATATCTCCAAAATGGTTATCCATGAATGTTTCACTATGAGTGATTTCCCATTTTGTTCCTTGTATACAAAAATTCCAACTTTTACATCTAATGTCAATGAGTTCATCTTCATCGACTCTTGTTAACACTTCATTTATTCTCATTATTTTACTGTTCTCCTTTTACTTCTAAGTCTTCAATGTAATCATCATCTTTATGTGCAGTTAAATATTTTAATAATTCTGTGTCGGAAGTATTAGGACTATAATATAAATCATCAGGATAAAAGAACTTAGTAAACTGCGTATACCATCCACTTTTTTTAAAATATTTATTAAAGCCCATCACTTGAATTTTTCTGACATATAGTTTAGGTGTTAATTTTAAAGTCAGCATTTTAATATCAGGTGTTAAATACTCAACTTCCCAGTTCTTCTCATTTCTTAAGAATGAGGTTCTCTCTTCTTTATTCTTTAGCATCTTTCTCGCTTCCTTCTTTTAATCTTTTGATAGATTCATCAACATAGAACCTTTCAACGTCTGAAAACGGAAGTTTATCATAGAGAGCGACACTGTCACTGTTCTCATCATATTGATTATTGACTTCACTAGTTCCCATGATAAACCACCAATCACTGCCATAATTGGCAACATCCAGGATGGCTAATCTTAAAGCCTTCTTGTATATGTTTAAATTTGCTCTTAAAACTTTTTGATATGAAACTCTTTGTTTTAATTGCTGATTTTCTTCCACTAACTCTTTTAAATCAGCCATGGCTTTACTCATTTCTTCTTGCGTAGGTTTATAGCCATCTTCTCTTTCTTCTCCACACATCAAATGAATGAGCGTATCAACGACATCATATGCTTTCCAGTATTTACTCATAATTGTCTTCCTTTCCGAGCCATTCAATCATGCTTTCGACACTATCTAGAGGACAGTCACAGCACTCATCATGACAACTCTTTTTATGAAATAAGTAATAATTTAAATCCATGCAATTCATTAAAGCTGCATTGATGAATAGTTTCATTCTTTCGTCATTAACTAGCATCATCAACACCATCCATTTTTGATGCAAGTGAGGAATAGAACCATGCCACTCCGTTTATATATGACTTCTCTTTACTTACACACTTGTCAAATAACTCTTCTTCACCATATTCTTCAGCAAAACGGCGCCACTCTGATACATCTGGCATTGCATCACCAATTGCGATTCTTAATCCTCTTTCTGCATTGAGCGCATATTTATAAAGAGTTCCATTGCCTATTCCTGCAGCTTCAAGAGCATCCTGTAATTCCTTATAATGCTTTTCTAAATCACTTAAATATTTTTCTAATGCTGCAATATAGCCATCCTTATCAAGGAAACTATTACTGCGGTTATCATACCCAAGGAAATCTGCCTGTTTAGGTCTTTTTAAATCTTCTCTATTCATCTTCTTTTAACTCTCTTTCTAAAGATTCAACAACACGATGAACATATTCTAGATATTTCAACGATTTCTTTCTTGATATTGATAAACTGCATTTGAGGTCTTCTAAACCTCTAATGATACTATTGAATTTATCTTTATTTTCCCCAGCATTGATGAAAAGACACATCATTCCTAATTTACCTGACGCATTGCCAATTAGTCTGTCAACTTGGCAAAGGCGTTCTCTTATTTCTTTAACTTCCTGAAGATCTTCTTTGCTGATTATGTCTCTTATGAATACTGGCTTTTTAACATTCATTCCCTTTAGTGCGCAGTCTATTTCATTATAGAATTCATCTCTATTATCAAAATTAGGATAGCCTTTTGCGATTGCTTTTCTAAAGATGCCTGTTATCTCGTTGATTTCTTCTCTCAGCTCTTCATTATTTTCACATTCCTGTCTTAACTTTTTTTCAAATTCGGCATTTGTCATTTCAGCGTGTTTTATAAAAAGGTTACTCATCTTCAATCACCTCTTTCGTTTCAAGTAATTCTGCAACGTTAAATAATTCGTCTTCTCTTAAGAATTCAAATAACTTCTCACAAAGAGGAACACAACTTAGCGGTTCATCAAATCCGCCCTCAGGAGAGTGCCAAGTACCATCCTTATCGATTGGTTTTAGAGTGAAGAACGTGATTGTGAAATCATCATCACGTGATACCCATTCATAACCTCCAGATAGCATATATTCAAGTAAGCCGTATTCCAGAGCATTCATTTTTATCTTGTGCTTCTTATATAGCCATCTAACAATACTGATCCTTGAACACTCGAATTTAGTTGTTCCGTTTACTGGTTCCTTCGTTTGATAACCAAACTTACATTTATTGCATGATGGGCAGTCTGGATCACACCAGAATAATTCACCAGTAGATTTATCTACCGAAAAACTGAAATCTCTGGATTTAATTTCATTTGCATAAAATTCAAAATTTGTCATGTTATAAATCCTCTCCTAGCTCTTCCGTTAATCGTCTTAATTCTTCTTTATCCTCTTCAGTTACTCTTTTTTTAAGTTTCTTTTTCTTCTGGTACCATTTCTTTTCTTTTGCTACTGCTAAAGCAAAGTTCTTTAGATTGGTTATTTTCTCAAGTCCATAGAGTTTACATGTTTCTATTACTTCATCGGAAACTTCTTCAAAGTCATTTTCAATAAGAAAAGATTTTAAATCAGACAAGTCAGAGTCACTGACAGACAGTCTTCTTTTATTCTTTATTTCTTTTATTCTTTTATTCTTATTACGTCCTACCTCTTGTCCTACTTCTTGTCCTACCTCTTGTCCTACTTCTTGTCCTACCTCTTGTCCTATTTTTAGGACACTAGGTGAGACACGGTTCTGATATTTATCCCAGTTCTCAACTGTTATAAGAGTGCCTTTTCTAGATATATCTAATTTGATTTTTCCGCACTCTTCTAAGAGATGAAGATATTTAGTAATAGTGTTTTTTGCCATCCCACATCTTTCTGATACCTGTCTTAGAGACAAGATACATTGTCCTCTTTTAATAAGCTGGCCATGATGATAGTAATCAACAGGATTGGCATGAAGAAGGATGTCAATCCAAAGGTGTAGCATTTTTGAATCATGATAGACTTCATCGTAGTCCATCATGTATAACTTGATCCATCTTCTTTTTTCATCCATCCCTCATGTCTTCCTTTCTTTAATTAGAACTGTTCATAATCATAACCATCATCGAAGTCGCCAAATTCAGCATCACCGAAATCGGTATTGACTCCAGCATCTTCTAGAACCTTGTCAGCTTCTTCATGTGGCTGTGGTGCTTTAGGCGCTGAACTTTCATGTTCGATTGCTTTAGGCGCTTCTTCCTGTGCCTGTGGTTCATCATCGTTTACAAATGTAACAGGAGCATCAACATACTCTTTTGTACCATCACTATTGATTACTGCCATATCAGCATCAATAGCATTCTGCAGATCAATTGACATGATACCCCACTTACTGATCAGCTGACGGAGCATAGTCTTGTATGCCATTCCGTCAAAATCTTTAGACCAGAATGTCCAGTTAGTGCCTTTTCTTTTGTCTGCTGCATATCCTTGAGAATACTTAAGCGCATGTGCTTCCATCTTCTCTTTTGACCAGTACATTGTTTTTCTGAATCCGTTAGTATATTCAAACATTGCATAATAGCCGACTGTCTTAGCAGACTCTCTTACAAGTTCATCATCAATCAATCTGACTTCAATCTCTTCATTAAGAGGATCGTAACGGATTAATTCACCTTCCTTAATCGAAATAACATTTAATTTTCTATACTGTCCACTTCTAATGGCTAACTGAATGTAGCCTTTATAACCTAATTGGAACTGTGCCACTGTTCCTCTCTTGGTATTGTAAGGTACAAAGTAGTACTGTCCTAACTGAGGAGAAGGAGATAAGTTGAGCGCTTCACCAAGGAATGCGGCAGTAATAATACTGTTGGGTTCGCACTCCTGAAGCTTTGGATCATTGACAACTGTAGAAGTAATAGAAGCGATGAAACGTGTTCCATTCTTACCACCAACAACATCATTGATTTTTCTCTGTACTGCTGGGCTTGCGATAAAAGTACTGAATTTTGCTTTGTTTGTTGTGTCTTTTCTTAAACTGTTTTTAACTGTCATTTTTATTTACCTTCTTTCTTTCTAGGGAATCTTAAATCATAATCGAAACAACCATCATATTTTGCTTTGAGGTAGTCTAGAGATGTTTTCAACTCATTTAGTGCTGCTTTTGTTCCTACGATTTTACCAACCAACATCTTTAGCTCTTTTTCTTCTGAAGAAACATTTACAGGCTTTTCTTCTTGCTTAACTTCTTCCTTCTTTGCTTCTTCTTTCTGATGTTCCTGTTCATCTCGTCTATTGATGATTTCTCTAAATCTTCTTTCTAGGAGTGGCTTAATATCTTCAAAAGAGCCGTCTCTTAACTTATCTTTATAGACACTCACATCAATCATCTCTTGATCAACATCAGTTTCTTTACATCTAGCCTCTAAATAGATGTCTAAAGACTCACAGCGCTGCATATATGATTTATATATTTCTTTAGTTCTTTCACATTCCTGTTTGATTGCATCTACTAATGCTTTGGTTGGCTTCTTATTGTTGATAAATTTCTTTAATGAACTCCAGCGTGGATCAATAGAGAAAACCTTAGTTGCGCAGTACCCATCAAAATCATCTCTATGTACATAATCATTAAGAGCCTTATTACAGAGTTTTCTTACAACCATTTCATTCTCTGCTACTTCCTTATCTGTGAATTCTTTAATATCACTAGATAATGAACTGATAGAAGCATCGAACATCTTGAGAACTTCTTTCATATCGTTCTCAAAGTCTGTGTAGACTTTCATTGCTTCTTTCTTGACTGCCTTCTTGCTTTCATTGACATTGTCTTTTTCTTTCTTCAGTTTAGAAACAACATCAGATAACTCTTTATAGTTGTCTGCAGTCACTACAATGCCGTCATAGCGCTTCAAATAAGACTTTACAGCCTCTTTGAAGTGTTTTACGTTACATCCTTCAATCTGTGCTGGAATGACCTTCACAACGCTTAAACTAGGCATTTCAGCAACTTCATTGACGTCTGCATCAATAGGCTGTGTATCTTCTTCCACCGCATCCTGATACTTTACTAATTCATAGCTTTCAGCGTGTTCTTCTTTTAATGCGACTACTGATCCGTCTGGTGCAACTGCGATAACTGCACTCACTGCACCGAAAGGCCACTCAAGCCCTTCAACTTTCTTTTTATCATCTGCAAGCATGACTTTGATAATTTCAAAATCAATCTTGTCAGTGACAACACCGAGATAACCGCCATAGAGACGGTCTTTAATTTCTTGCTTAAATCTCATTCTTTTTCTCCTTTAAATAAAATTTGGTTCAATATCTTCCACGATTTGCTTTTGCCAGAAGGCTTCTTCATCAGCCTCTAGCTGCATGAGATCCAAAAGCACCTCGCTTCTTTCAATTCTTCTAATGATAGTTTTTGTCTCGTCACACCATGGCATCATGGCAATAGCGAATAAGACAACGAATTCAGCGCCTGTCACATTCATATAGTGAAGGCATTGGCAGTAATATGTCTGAGGCATCGAATCATCGCCCCACTCTTCTTGGAAGTACTGCCACTTGTTAATGGTTGTTGACTTAATTTCTAAAATCCCTGTTGATCCATCTTCCTTTCGAATAAGAGCGCCGTCCAAGTTGGCTCGCATCCATTCCTTATCTTTCCTGGATAAGGAGTAATCCTTTGTATCAATGACTTCATAGTCATCACCATAGAGTGCCTCAAACAGGTTGAACATTACAGGCTCTAGGCGGTTTCCCATTTCAATGGCATGATTTGAGACCTGAGGTCTTTTTTGTCTGCCTGTCTTGTCTTCCCAAAGTTCATGTAAAGTTGTGTAACGGTTGACACCTTCGATTATTCCAGCATCTGAACCGCCAATCCCTTTTCTTCTCTGAGAGAGCCACCCTTCTTTTGTCTTGGGAATCTCTTCATAAATGCAATCGAATAGATTTTTGAATTCAATCATTAATCAATACCTAAGCGCACCTTTGTGCATTCAAAGCATTCTGGAGAATGAACATATGCATACAGGTATCTTCTTCTTACTTTGCCTTCAACAGCATCGATTGCATCTACTTCTTCTTTTGAAATCTTTTTGACATCTGAATGACTAATGTTTTTTACAACGAATTCATATGCTTCTGATACTTTCATGCCTGTCACATCGATGATTCGAGTTACCGTGTGAGCAGTATCATCAAGATAGATGATTCTGACCCTTGTGGAGTTATCCATGTACTGGTGTACTTGGATGTTATATAGATCATCGCCTGTTACTTCATCATAGATTTTTCTGCGTTCAAGCATATCATCATACATGTATCTGTTTAATTTCCACGCTAAGTCCTCATAATGAGGAAGAGGCTTGTATATATCCCATTTCCACATATTACATAGCCTCTAAAGCATTAATAACATCTTTAATGAGAGCCATGCCACTGTCCCCAGTAACGTCAATAAACATTTCAGCGTTACCTTCATAAAGCCTTACAGTGACCTCTTCATTGCCGTTCTTATCCTTGTGATATAGCATTTCTGCTATTTCATCACTCCACTTTCTAGTTCTAGTGAGAGTCTCAAACAGGCTCTCTAGAATATCTTTCTTATTCTCCATCTACGTAATCCCCTTCAAACAATCTGTCTAGCGCTTCTAAGATATCAGAGATTGTATTTACATCTCCTAATGGTCCAAATGCCTCAATTGCATCATCTGGACTTTCATACACCTTATTTATAATTCTATTGAATTCCTTTTTTTCTCCTTCAGCGTCAAACCCATTAGTGAAGCGTCCTTCTTTGGCAGCTTTAACGATGTAAGCAAATAGCAAGAGGTACTGCCATGTGTTTCCTGTTCCTGTTGCTTCACAGTTCCCGTTTTTAATCTCAAGGTGTAGGAATGGTGTTTCTACATGTTTGATCATGATTATTTATCCCCCTTTAATCCGATATATTCCAAAAATAAGATGTTTAATCCTAATGAGAAAGCACTTAAGACATGTGCGGCTGTACTATCCCAATTTGTGCCTGATGTAATCATTGAGATAACTGTTCCCAAAACAAATGCATTAAATGCAATTAATAAGATTCTTTTACTATTCATAATTTCCTCTTTCTGTGCTATAATTAGCACTGTCTGATTTTTATCAATCTTTTCCAAGATTGAGTGGGAGCACACGATGGCTGTCGTGTGTTCTTTTTTTGTGCTCATAAGCACTTAGCGCCAGGAGACCGTATACAGTAGGTATGTATAGTCAATGGAATTACCCAAAAAGAGAAATGTTAAATTATGTATTGCAGTTCATTCTACGAATTATTATTTGTCTCCTAGCCTTAGGTGCCTATGAACACTTAAAGTTGTTATTTAGTTTTGCTTAACTTGATGATTTTTCTATTTAGCTCAAGGATCTTATCATCAAGCTTTTTGATTTCTTTTTCTGAAGACTCATATTTTTCTATGAGCGCTTCGATTAATTTTTGGCTTGGTTCTTTTTTTAAGCCATTCATATAATTTTCAAAACCGATTCTTGGAATGTGAGCGGAGCGTCTGCCGTTGTTTTCAATAACAATTCCTGGCAGTTGTCCGTTCTGAACGGCTTGAATTACGAATTCTTGCGACTTTTTCATGATTCTAGAAGCTTCTTTTACTGTTATATTGAGGTTATCCATTTTCATCACGCTCGATCAATGGAACAATTCCATCATTTTTTAATAGGTCATAAATGAATCTTCTTCCTTTTTGTGTCCAATAAGTATGTACATTTGCATGGTTTGTACCATCGTTACCAAGATGTTCATGCGTTTTCGTTGACGCATATCCTTCTGTTGCGTATTTCTGATATAAAAGCCATGTTTTGCCTTGCTTGAACTGAATGCCCTTCTTGTGTAGATATTCGTTCAATCTGATAGCACTCCAACCGTAATCCTTAGCAATTACTGAGGTCGCTAACAAACTCTTACAATTTAGAATCACGTCATAATAAGAAGCTTTAGGTTTTAATTCTGCGATTTGTTGTGATTGAGCTTTATTTTCTAGTAGAAGCGCATCACATCTATTTTTTAAATATTCCATTGAACGCTGAACCAAGAATTCAGGATCGTTTAACTTTTTCTCCATCTGGTTGAACGCTTCAATGTATTTCATTTTCCATTCAAGCGCTTCTTTTCCTGTGAAGCCCATTACAAGAAGGCTGAAACCGTCTCTATTCATTAAATACATTGGATATTCTTGTTTATTCTGCTCATGAATGTAACTAGACTTATAGAATAGGTCTGCGCAATTTTGCGCACCCCCTAGCAATTTTCTAATATCTCTTAAAGTTTCTTTGTGATTCTTTCCGAAATTCCTAGCAACTTCAACGCTACTAACTAGCATTTGATTGTCTTGATATTTGATTTCAATATCATTCATTTCTTTTCCTCCTCTCTTAGCTTCTTAGTAATTTTTCTCTTGTAAGGTGCTAGATCCTTTTGAAGCAAATAAGCCAATAAAGAATCATCGTTTAATTCTTCGATAAGGTGATTTAATTTTTCAGACAGGTCTTCAACTGTAACTTCTTTGCTTCCTCAACACTGATATTCTGTGATTTCATGATGCTCACCTCCTATTGAAGGAACTTGTTAATGAAATACTGCTGACCCTTGCCAGTAATCTTAGGTGTCTTAGTAGTGATATTAACTCCTGAGCCGTTGACGTAAGAGCCTTCCTTGATTTCAAAGAGACCTAGTTCCATAGCCTTCTGTGTAGGCATGTTGTAATCAGTGCCCTGGCGCTTGATCAGATAGCCTTTTTCTCTGAGCCATGCAAATAAACGCTTCTGACCCATTTCAATGCCATTCTGTTTTAGGATTTTTGCAAGTTCACCAACGAGGATAGATGTATGGCTAGTTGCTACTGCATCAGCGAATAAGGCTTTTGGTTTCATTTCCTCAATCTGCTTGTCTTTAGCAGCAAGAACACTTTGCGCTTCAATTAATGCCTTAGCCATCAATTCTGAGCCACTTAACTCCTTCACTTGGTACTGCCCTGTTTTTCTTAATGCTGGCAACACCTCAGATGTAACCCAACGTTTGAAT
>ERZ857775.2205-NODE-2205-length-19748-cov-25.617123_pt1 | contig 19748 bp, 19 predicted proteins | sample MGYA00519698_ERZ857775 | MGnify/ENA primary metagenome ERZ857775 (study PRJEB31778, sample SAMEA3449363) | human gut metagenome | biome: human gut; feature: human-associated habitat; material: faeces | place: United Kingdom | collected 2010/2012 ...
CCAAGGGGGCCATTCTCTCACGTGAGAGAATGGCCCCCTTATTCCGTGCAGCGCCCGCGGCGCTGCTCTCCCTTGCAGACTGCAAGGAGTCTATTCCATCTTGCATAATTCCACGATTATGGTAACAAATCGAATTTCTGTTCTGCCACAAATTTTCCAATTCCAGAATTATGTAAATTTCGACACACGCCTATCTGCACAGTATGTTTTCCACTCCGCGGAAATCAAATCAATTTTTCCCTGTCACATCAGTGGATTTTGAGAAATCCACTGATGTGGAAAACTCTGTGGAAACTGTGGATAACTCACCGTAGAATCTCTTTATTGAATTTATTATGTTAATCTGTCAGTTTCGATCAAACATTGCCGCATCGCGGCGGATTCTGTCGGGAACGCGGCTACTTTGACGGCTTTTCGCAACTTCCGTCATGTCTGCTGATTTTTATTTTTGCCGTTCTGCCGAATCACAAGAGCCTTTCTGCACACGCATTTTGCAGAAGCTCTGCAAAATATACTATTTGTATAGAAACTGTAAAGGGCCTGTCGAAAACTCGGCAGGGTCTTTTTTCAACACGGTGTTTCAAGGCCGTAGCAGCCGCTCACGGGGTCTAAAAAGAGCGGCAGGTGCGGTGGGCGATACGTAAACCAGACGAACGTAAACAGCAGCGCCCACAGAAGTAGAAAGCCGATGAGCTGCATCGCACCCCCGCGCAGCGCGCCGTCAGTCAACAGGCGGTAACTCACAAAGTACAAAAGCGCGTCGGCGAGGAAGAAGATCGTGATGTTCACCCAGTCAGGGAGCTTGCCGAACATTCCCGTCAGCGTGTAGAAAAGCGCCGGAATCGAGACAAGGCCCAGCAGGATGCTCGCCGCCTTGACGGCGAAGAAGTTCCGGAACGCCTCGGAAAACACAATAAACTCCACCACCGTGAACACGAGAAACGGGATAAACAACAGCTTCATGTGCTCCCAGGTCGACTCGTTGATCGCCGAAAACGCCGCGACCACACGGTTCCCACCCGACCATTCGTAGACAAAGTGCAGCAGCGTCCCGAAAAGGCCAGTTGCGATAAAGCCGACAATCTCCCATCGGCGCAGCTCCCGTTTCATGCTCCGTCCTCCCTTTCCGCCCCGGTCAAGCCGGGCAAGCACTATAGTCTATGCGGGAAAGAAGGGCTTTATACAGCAAAAGCCGCCCTAAACGGGCGGCTCTTGCATTTCTTCTCTTATTCGGCAAATCGCGGCACGATGACGCCCGCAGGTGCGTTCTTCGTCAGCTCGAAAGAGTTCCCATCAAGTTTGTGGATCTTCTTTGCCTCATACAGCGCCAGAAATTCATCGAGTGTGCCGATCTCAGGGTAGCCGTGCGCGCCGAAGCGGTAGTGCATCGGCACGAGCACGCGCGGCGCGATCGCGTCCGCGACCTTTTTTGCCGTCTTCGCGTCGATCGTATAGTACCCGCCAACGGGGATCAGCAGCGCGTCGCAGCCCTTGACCGCCGCGAGTTGCTTCTCATTCAACTCATGGCCAAGGTCGCCGCAGTGCACGACTGTCAGACCCTCGGTGCGCAGGATATGGATGGCGTTCTCGCCGCGAAGTGAACCTTTCTTGTCATCGTGGAACGTTGAAACCGTCTCGACCGTAAACGGGCTCTCCGATTTGTCGCGGCCCGAGAGCGTCACCGCCTCCAGAAAGGCGTGGTCGCGGTGGCCGTGCGAGCACAGCGCCTCGTCCGCCTCGATGTGCAGCGCGGGATACGTCTCTACATAGTAGGGGTCGAGCACGACGCGCCAGCCCGCGCTCTCGACCACAAAACAGGAATGGCCCAGCCAAGTGATGTTCATGGTTTATTCCTCCGTTTTCGTTTCATCCGCGGGAGTCTCCGCGTTTTTCTTTTTTCTGACGGGCTTCGGCAGCTTTTTCCCGCGGCGCAGCCGGCCGATGAGCTTCACGGCCACGAACACGACCGCCGCGAAGATCAGGACATCCAACCAGCTATAGGCCAGCCACACCGCAAAGTCTTCCAACGTCTGTCCCGTGGCGGCAAGGCCATCGGTAAAGGCATTGGCAAGCTTTTCGCCGAAGCTCTTCGGCGCATCCTCCGTACCGGAGAGGCGATAGACCTCGCTCAATTCAAGGTCAACGGTCGCATAGCCCACCAGCGCGTCGTAATGCCGCATCGTGCCGGAAAGGTCCTCGATCTCGTACTCCGTCTCCGAGATGGCGGACTCGATGGTGATGATATCCTCCATGCTCTCGGCCTTTTTCAAAAGCTCCTGCAGCCGCTCGAGCTTGATCTGAGCCGTTTCGAGGCGCGACTGCGTATCGTGATACCGCTCGCTGATGTTCTCCGCCGTGTCGCTCTGCCATGTCACATGGCAAAGCGTGCCGACCTGCGTGCAGAAGTCCGTGAACTGCTCGGCGGGCACGCGCACGGTGTAGCTTGCGTGGCGGTAGCTGCTGGAGTAATTCGAGAAATTCTTCTGCTCAAAGTAGCCGCCCATGCTCTCTACGAGCGAGGCAATGTCCTGCGCGGCCTGATCAAATTCCAGCGTCTGCATCTCGATGCTCGCGGTGTAGACCATCTTGACGCCGCGCTCGGCAAGGTCCGCACCAGCGCTTGATACTTCCTGCCCGTTCCACGCACCGTCGTCCGACGCGGTATCGTCATACTTGGCATCCGGCAGCTCCGCGCCGTTGAAGTCGTAGCTGTCCGACGCCATCGACGCGCTGTCGCTACTGGCAGACTTCGCGCTGCATGCAGCGAGAGACAGCGCCAGCATGAGCGCGAGCAAAAGGGAAACGATCTTTTTCATCTTCATCCACCTCATTATGCTTTTTGGGGTTTCTGAGGTTTTAGACGTCCGTTTTGCGCAAAAGGTTCCCAAAATCTGCTGTTTTTCTCATTCAAGCTCATCGAGCGTCATGGAGAAGCTCTCCATGCAGTTGACCATGAAATAGTCGAGCTCGGGCATGTGCATCTCGCTCAGCGCGCGGCGCGTCTGCTCCGCAGCCTTTTTGAATTCCATGTTGCCCGCCTTGAGCTCTTCGACACACTTGATATAGGCCGACAGCTTGTCCGCCGCCTTGACGAGCTTTTTCGTCGTCTCGTCCTCGATCTTGATAATCGGTTCATAATCCGCGCGCAGCTCCTGCGGCAGCATGGAGAGCAGCTTGTCGCTCGCCACAGCCTCGACCTTGCGGTAGGCGTCACGGATCTCGGGGTTATAGTACTTGATGGGCGTCGGCATATCGCCGGTCAGGATCTCCGTTGCGTCGTGGTAGAGCGCGGCGACCGCCACGGCGTTCGCGTCCGTGGGCAGACCGAAGACACGCGTGCGGATGAGCGCGAGCGCGTGCGCCAGCACCGCGACCATGTGGCTGTGCTCCTGAATGTTCTCCTCCTCGGTGTTGCGCATGAGCGCCCAGCGCTTGACACAGCGCATGCGGGAGATATAGGCATAAAAATGGTTGGCCATGCGTTATTCCTCCAACTCGCCGCGAAGACTGCCGCCGTCGACCGCCGTGATCTTCACGTTTTTCACCTGATTGTGCAGGCCTTCCTGCGCGACGGATACCTCCATATAGTTTGGCGCGTGGCCCGCGCTGCCGCCCTTGCGGTCGCGCTCGAAGAGCACGGGGAAGATCTTGCCCACGCAGCACGCAAGATACGCTTCGTGCATCGTCTTGGCGACAGCCGAGGCGCGCGCAGCGCGCTCTTCGCGCACGGGCATGTCGATCTGGCGCATCTCCGCAGCCTTCGTGCCCGGGCGGATGGAATAAGGGAAGACGTGCATGTCAGCAAAGCCGACGCGCGCGATGAAGTCAAGCGTCTGCGCGAATTCCTCCTCTGTCTCCTCGGGAAAGCCCGTAATGAGATCCGTCGTGATGGCAGGGTCGTCAAAATACTGACGCAGCAGGTCGCAGGATTCCATATAGCGCGCCGTATCATATTTGCGGTTCATACGCTTTAAGGTCGCGTCGCAGCCCGACTGCATCGAGAGGTGGAAATGTGGGCAGAGGTAAGGAATCTTCGACGCCCGCTTGCAGAATTCCTCCGTGATGGTCCGCGGTTCGAGCGAGCCGAGGCGGATGCGCATGTCGCCGCCCTCGCGCGCGATGAGCTCCAAAAGGTCGATGAGTGAGGTCCCGTCCTTGAAGTCCGAGCCGTAGGACGAAATTTCGATGCCCGTGACCACGATCTCACGGTAGCCCTCCTCACGCAGCGCTTTCACCTGCTTTGCAGCTTCGTCCATCGGCAGCGAGCGCACGCGCCCGCGCGCGTAAGGAATGAGGCAGTAGGTGCAGAAGTTCACGCACCCGTCCTCGACCTTGAGCATCGCGCGTGTGCGATTCACCATACCGCCCGCGGGCAGCACCTCAAAATCGCGCCGCTCCCAGACGTCGTCGACATCGACAATAGGCGTTTTGTCCTGTGCCGCGCGCTCCAGAAGGTCGATGAACTTCGCGCGGTCATTCGTGCCGGCGATGACGTCGAGCCCGAGCTTTTTGACGTCCTCGGGATGCGTCTGCGCGTAGCAGCCGCAGGCGGCGATGACCGCGCTCGGGTTGCGGCGCTGCGCCTGACGGAGCATCTGGCGCGACTTTTTGTCGCTCACCGCCGTGACCGAGCAGGTGTTGACAACGTAGGCGTCCGCCGTCTCTTCAAAATCCACCAACTCGTGCCCGCGGTGCAAAAGCTCCTGCTCGAGTGCCTGCGTTTCATATTGGTTCACCTTGCACCCGAGGGTGCAGATCGCAACTTTCATGTATGTTTGTATCCTTTTCCGCGATTTGGGCGGTAAAGTCCCGCTTTTTTCCGCCGTTTCCAACGTAAAGCGTCCGCCGCCCTTGCTTTTTTATTTTTATATTGTATAATCATTTGAGCATTCTGACAAGACCAAAGAAAGGATTTTCCCGATATGATCTATCTCGATCACGCGGCCACCACCCCCGTTCCCGAAGAGGTGGCGCACGCCGTTTACGATACGCTGGTTTCTGGCTGGGGCAACCCCAGCTCGCAGTACCCCATTGGAAAGCAGGCGCGCGACGCTGTCGCCGCGGCGCGCGAGACGATTGCCGCCGCGCTCGGCTGCAAGAGTGAACAGTTCGTCTTCACCTCCTGCGGGTCGGAGAGCGACAACTGGGCCGTCCGCCTTGCCCTGCACCAGAACCGCCATGTCGGCAAGCACATCATCACGACCGCCGTGGAACACAGCGCGATTCTTGAGACCTGCAAGGCCCTCGAGCAGGAGGGCTACTCCGTCACGTACTTAAAGCCCGACAAGAACGGCGACATCACCGCCTCTCAGGTCGAAAGTGCACTGCGCGACGACACCGCGCTCGTCACGATGATGCTCGTCAACAACGAGACGGGCTGCATCTTCCCCGTGGCCGAGGTCGCGCAGCTTCTGAAAGCGAAAAAGTCCCGTGCCCTGCTGCACACCGACGCGGTGCAGGCCTTTTTGAAAATTCCGTTCCGCGCCGACACGCTGGGCGCGGACCTCATCTCCGTCAGCGCGCACAAGCTCGGCGCGCCCAAGGGTATCGGCGGCCTGTATTTGGGCGAGCGCATCCGCGCGCCCAAACCGCTGATCTTTGGCGGCGGGCAGGAGAGCGGCCTGCGCTCCGGCACAGAGGCCACGGGCCAGATCGCAGGCTTTGCCAAGGCGGTCGAGCTGCGCGCCGACCATCTCGATGAAAAGCTCGCCCACGTCGCCGCCATCAAGGCCTACGCCGAGGAAAAGCTCCTCGCGCTCGACGGCGTCGTCCGCATCGGCGACGGGACCGCGCCGCACATCCTGTCGATCTCGCTCGTCGGCTACCCGTCGGCGAATGTCGTTACGGAACTTGGCGCACAGGGCATCTGCATCTCGGCAGGCTCCGCCTGTCATCGTGGGCAGCTGAGCCACGTCTACCGCGCGATGGGCCTTGACAAAAAGACCGCCGCGGGCGTGCTGCGTGTCAGCTTCGGCCCCGAGACGACGAAAGAAGAGATCGACGCACTCGTCTCCGCGCTCAAGGCGCACCGCGACACGCGCTTCCCCATGCTGTAATTCCACGATTCGAGGTTATTATGTTCTCCTATCTTCACCAGCCCAAGGGCTTTTACAAGCATCTTTTTCTACTGGCGCTGCCGGTCATTGTGCAGAATTTGATCACCACGTCGCTCGGCTTTCTCGATACGTTCATGGTGGGACTTCTCGGCAGCGATCAGATGTCTGCCGTCACGGTGGCGAACGTGCCAGTCTTCATCATCCAGCTCGTCGTCTTCGGCCTGCAAAGCGGCTCAAGCGTGCTCATCAGCCAATACTGGGGCCGCGGCGACCGCGAGAGCATCAACCGCGTCATGGGCATCGGCTTTATGATCGCGGGCGGCGTGAGCGTGCTGTTTGCCGCCATTCTGTGCGCGTTTCCCGCGCAGGTGCTCTACCTCATCACCGACAATCTGACACTCGTGGAGCTGGCCGAGCCGTACCTGCGCATCGTCGGCTTCTCCTACATTTTCAACTCGCTTTCCTCCATCTACATCGGCATGCAGCGCAGCATCGAAAATCCGCGCTTCGGCATGATCGTCTTCGCGATCTCGATGCTCTGCAACACGCTCGGCAACTATGTGCTGATCTTCGGCAAGCTCGGTCTGCCCGCGCTCGGCATCACGGGTGCGGCGGTAGCGACGCTTCTGTCCCGCGTGGTGGAGTTCGTCGTCGCGTTCTCCTACGCGTTCCGCTGCCGCACGATGCCGCTCATGAAGCACGCCATCCTCCGCCCCGGCATGGACATGCTGCGTAAATTCCTGCGCTACAGCGCGCCGGTGCTCATCAATGAGACGCTCTGGGGCACGGGCTTTTCGATGATCACGGTCATCATGGGCCACATGGCAAATAGCAGCGATCTCATCGCCGCCTACACGCTCGCGGGCAATATCGACAAACTGATGACCTCCGGCGTGTTCGGCATCGCGGCGGCGGTGTCCGTCATCGTCGGCAAGGAGATCGGCACGGGCAACTTAAAGGGCGTTTACAACATCGGCCGCGCGCTGTGCTTCACGGCGTTCGCGTTCGGCATTGTGCTCGGCCTCGCCGAATACACGATGTTCGTGACGCTGATGCGTCCGTTCGTCATGCCGCTCTTCTCGCTCTCGGCGGTCGCCGAGCGGCTTTGCAGTGTGATGCTCATGTGCTATGCCTGCGCCATCCCGCTGCACAGCTTTTCAACCACGATGGTCGTAGGCGTGCTGCGCGGCGGCGGCGATGTGAATGCCTCGCTTGTGATCGACAATTTCCCCCTCTGGTGCGGCACGCTGCCGATGATGTGTCTGCTCGGCCTTGTGCTCAAGGTGCCGAACGAGGTCTTCTGCCTCTGCCTGATGATCGAATATATCATCAAATCCCCCCTCGGCCTTTACCGCCTGCACTCCGGCAAGTGGATCCACGACATCACCCGCATCGACGAATAACAAAAAAGCGGAAGGGCGCTTCCCTTCCGCTTTTCCATTCTCATTGTCAAGTTTTTACCGCGCGCTCCCGCCGCATTTCTCTCAGCACCGGCACGCTGACACACAGCGACGCCGCCGCAAAGAACGCGATGCCGACCATGCGGTTCACGCTGATATGCTCGTGGTACACGACGACCGCCAGCGCCGTTGCCAGAATGGGCTTGACGAGATAAACGAACGACGCTTCCGTCGCAGAGGTGTACTCCGTGATCTTCGCCGTGAGCAGAAAGCCGATGGCCGCGCAGCCGATGCCGACATGGCACAAAAGCAGCGTCGTTTTGAGCGTAAAGCCCGTGAAAAACGGAATGCCCGCGAATATCTCCAGCCCCAGGCCGCTGTAAAGCGCACCGACCGCCGGAATCTCACCGAGCATCAGCAGGAAAAGAAGCTCCAGACCGCCGATGAGCATGTTGAACGTCGTGATCACGAGCGCGCCGAGCCGCGGCAGACGCAGCTTGCAGAGCGTACCGTAAGTGGCAAACAGCAGCGTGGCGGTGATGATCTCCAAAAAGCCGCGCAGGCTGATCTCAAGGTGCGCGGGATTGAGGATGAAGAGAATGCCGACAAGTTCCACGCCGATGGCCAGCAGATGGTTCTTTTTCAGCGGCTCATGCAGGATGAAGTGCGCCAGCGCCACCGCGAACACAGGATTGCCCGAGTAGATAATCGATGTAGCTGAGGCGTCCATGTGCAGCACCGCCATCTGCAAAAGCGACATGTGCAGCGTCACCGTCAGAAAACCGAGCAGTGTGAAATAGCCCCAGTCCGCCTTTGTAAGCTGGATATCCCGCTTTTTGAGGTCGTTCAGTGCAAAGGGCATCAGCGCAGCCGCGCCGAGCAGCACACGCTCGACTGTCACCTGCATGGGTGCAAACGCGCCGCCGAGCGCCTTGAGCGCGACCTCCGTCGTGGAATAGAGCATCGCGGCAAGCAGGATATAGAGATATCCCCGTTTCCGATCAGTCGTCATCTTCTTCCTCCTGTGCCTCGCCTTTGGCGAAGCAGCATCATTGTATGCCCCGCTGTGTTAAAATGCAATCCCAATCCGCTTTGTTCGGACGAAAAATGCCGCCCCGAATCGGGGCGGCATTTTGATTGCGGAACAGAAAATTACTTGGCAGTCTGCGCGGCCTTCTTGCTCTCCCACTTGGTCACGCAGCAGGCGCAGGAGATATCGCCCGTGATGTTCAGGCAGGTACGGCCCATGTCGAAAAGACGGTCGATGCCGTAGATGATCATGATCATATCGACGGGAATGTTCATCGCCTCGAGCACCATGGCGAGCATGATCATGCCCGCGCCCGGCGTACCGGCGGTGCCGATGGAGGCAAGCGTCGCGGTGACGACGATCGTGACCATCTGGCCAAGGGTCAGCGTCATGCCGCAGCAGGTGGCAAGAAAGATGGTGGCGACGCACTGATAGATGGCGGTGCCGTCCATGTTGATCGTCGCGCCGAGGGGGATAACAAAGGAGGAAACGTCGCTCTCCGCGCCCAGCTCATCCGCGCACTCCTTGCTCAGAGGGATCGTGGCGGCAGAGGAGGTGGAGGTAAAGGCGAAAATCATCGCGGGGGATGCCTTCTCGAAGAAGGTGAAGGGGCTGATGCCCGCAAACGCCTTGGCAGAGAAAGAGTAGCAGAGGACTGCATGGACGATGTAGCCGAGGTACGCGCAGCCGAGCACCACGGCAAGAGAGCCGAGGATCTCAGGGCCCTGCGTGGCGACGACCCACGCCATCATCGTAAACACACCGATGGGGCTGAGGGCAATGATGAACGCCATCACGCGCTCGATGACCGCATAGAGCGTGGAGACCAGGTCCTTGGCAAGCTTGCCCTTTTCGCCCGCGGCAAGGATGCCGCCGCCGAACATCAGGGCGATCACGATGACCTGCAGCATGTTTGCGTCGGTGAAGGATTTCCACATGTTGCTCGGGAAGATGGCGACCAGGGTATCCATGAAGTTGGCGCTGGTGGCCTTATCCCAGACCGCGCCGTCCTCCAGCGCGAGCGTGGGGAACCAGCCTGCATTGTTGAAGAGGTTGGCGAATACCAGGCCGATGACGCAGGCCGCGGCCGTGGTGACAAGGAAGTAGGCGACCGTCTTCCAGCCGACGGAGCCGACCTTCTTCATATCGCCCATGGAGATGATGCCGTCGATCATCGACAGCAGCACGACGGGGACGACGATGAACTTGAGGAGGTTGACGAAGATGGTACCGAAGGGCTTTAAGTAGTTGGTCGTGAACTCGGGTATTCCCAGCATATAAAAGGCATAGCCGGCCAGAATACCGAGCAGCAGCGCAATTCCGATCTGCTTCGGCAAGCTTAGTTTTTTCTTTTCCATGCTCCACACACACTTTCTAAATGAAAATCCCCCATTTATAGGCATTATCAATAGGGGTCACACTTATTGTACTGCATTTAATTTCATTTGGCAAGGGTTTTTGCAGGAAAAATTTCGTTTTGCTGCCCGCATTTTTGCACAAAAATGATGGATATCTTTCATGTAAATTGGTCAAAATTCCGGCTTGCAATCTTGCCTGCTTTCGGGTATTCTTGGTCAGACGACAACAAACGAACAGGAGGAACGACCCATGATGCTCTGCACTGCGCCGAAAAAGAAAAATTCTTCCGTTGGTATTGCTGTTTCCGTTTTTATTGATATTGTTTCTTTTGACCGGTAAGTTTTCTTACCGGTCTTATTTTTTGCCCGCACGGGGCCCAACCATGTTTATTCAAATGAGAATAAAAATAAGAAGAAAGCAAAGAGGGAAAATCACATGAAGAAAGATCTCGGACACGAAGCCATCTACGACGCCCGACAGCTGGGCACCCCCAGAATGCTGATCCTGGGCCTGCAGCACATGTTCGCCATGTTCGGCGCGACGGTGCTCGTCCCCATTCTGGTCCAGGGCTACGGCCTGCCGCTCTCCATCCAGACGACGCTGCTGTTCGCCGGTCTCGGCACGCTGCTGTTCCACGTGTGCACCAAGTTCAAGGTCCCCGCGTTCCTCGGCTCCTCGTTCGCCTACCTCGGCGGCTTCTCCACGGTCGCGACGATGCCCGCCTACGAAGGTCTCGATCCCGAAACGAAGCTCGCCTACGCGCTCGGCGGCATCGTGATCGCAGGTCTCCTCTACCTCGTGCTCGCACTCCTCTTCAAGGTGCTCGGCGCGAAAAAGGTCATGCGTTACTTCCCTCCCATCGTCACGGGCCCGATGATCATCATGATCGGCCTGAACCTCTCCGGCTCCGCCATCAATAACGCCTCCACCTGCTGGTGGCTCGCCCTCGTCGCTATGGCCATCATCGTGGTCGCCAACATCTGGGGCAAGGGCATGGTCAAGATCATCCCCATCCTGCTCGGCGTCGTCGGCTCCTACATCGTCGCGGTCATCGCCAGCGCCTGCGGCGCGCAGCTGCCCGATGCAGAGGGCGTGATGCAGCCGCTCGTCAACTTCGCCGCCGTCAACAAGGCGAATCTCATCGGCCTTCAGAAGTTCGTCATCGCGAAGTTCGACGTTTCCGCTATCCTCGTCATGGCACCCATCGCCATCGCCGCCATGATGGAGCACATCGGCGACATCTCCGCCATCTCCTCCACCACCGGCCGCAACTTCATCGAAGATCCCGGCCTGCACCGCACACTGCTCGGTGACGGTCTTGCCACCGCCTTTGCCGGCATGTTCGGCGGCCCTGCCAACACCACCTACGGTGAGAATACCGGCGTGCTCGCCCTCTCCAAGGTCTACGACCCCCGCGTTGTCCGCCTCGCGGCCATCTACGCCATCATCCTGAGCTTCTCCCCCAAGTTTGACGCGCTCGTCAACTCCATCCCCGCGGCCATCGTCGGCGGCGTCAGCTTCATCCTCTACGGTATGATCTCCGCGGTCGGTGTGCGCAATATCGTGGAAAACCAGGTCGACCTCACCAAGTCCCGCAACCTGATCATCGCAGCGGTCATGTTCGTCAGCGGCCTCGGCTTCAGCTCGGTCGGCGGCATCACCTTCACTGTCGGCGGCGCGGCCGTCACCCTCTCCGGCCTCGCCATCGCGGCCCTGTGCGGTGTCATCCTGAACGCCATCCTCCCCGGCAACGACTACGAGTTCGGCGTCAGCGTCACGGGCGACAAGTCCGCCGACCTCGGCAGCTACTAAGAAGCAAATTTCAAAATCAAATCAAAAAGGAAGCGGCACGCGCCGCTTCCTTTTTTCGCTTCTTCGTGCTATACTCTATCCAAATCCTTTGCAGGAGGCATCATTCATGGAAAGCATCAAGCCCGGGCGCTACCGCCACTTCAAGGGCAAAGAATATGAGGTCCTCGGCGTCGCACGCCACTCGGAAACCGATGAGGAGCTCGTCGTCTATCGCGCGCTGTACGGCGACTTCGGACTCTGGGTCCGGCCCGTGAGCATGTGGAACGAGGCCGTTGAGCGCGACGGCAAGACGTTCCGCCGCTTCACCTATATCGGCGAATGACGGGCTATACGCTGATTCGCGCCAAGCGCCGTACGATGTCCCTGCAATTGGACCGCGACGGAAATGCCGTCGTCCGCGCCCCCTACGGCGTCAAAAAAGAGTTCATCGACCGCTTTGTCGCCGAGCACGAGGACTGGCTTACCCGCGCCCGCGAAAAACAGCAGGCGCGCCGCCTTGCCCATCCCGAGCCGACGGACGAGGAGCGCAAAGCGCTCATCGCGCGTGCGAAGGAATACCTCCCCATGCGCGTTGACTATTGGAGCGGCATCATGGGCCTCACGCCGACAGGCCTCAAGATCACGTCCGCGCGCACGCGCTTTGGCTCGTGCAGCGGGAAAAACAGCATCTGCTTTTCCTGGCGGCTGATGCAGTATCCGCGCGAAGCCATCGACTATGTCGTCGTCCACGAGCTCGCGCACATCCGCCACCACGACCACTCCCCCGCGTTCTACGCGCTCATCGAGCGCTACATGCCCGACTGGCGCGAGCGGATGAAACTGCTGAAAGAATAAAAAGAGACGCTCTGCAGGCGTCTCTTTTCATCATAATATGGTAGTCCGACCTTCTCTTACTTGTTGAGCTTCAGCCGGAAATCCTCGCCTTCGGCGGCATACTCCACTTTATAACCCTGCTTTTCGGCAAAGCGGGTGACGTTTTCCACGCAGGTCATGCTGTCGACCAGCACGTCAAGAGACGCAGGCGCGTTCTTCTTCACCTCGTTCTGCACCATCACCACGGGCATGGGGCAGGAATATCCTCTTGCGTCGATCATGCTTTCGCCTCCTCCTTTTTCGGCAGATTCAAAATGACGACCACGAGCATCACAACAAGGCCGAGCACGACGGCGATCTTACCGGCAGTCGAGATACCGCCGACAATCAGCTCGCCCGCCTCGCTCTTGGAGTCGGGATTGCCCGCAAGGCCGAAGTTGTGCGCGAGCGCCGCGCCGACGAGCATACCGAACACGGTGACGGCACTGTCGCCGTTGCCCTGCGCGGCCAGAATGAGCTGGCGCAGCGGGCAGCCGCCGAGCAGCACGCTGCCCCAGCCGACGAGCACCATGCCCAGCAGATTCCACAGGTGCGCGCTGTGCGCGATGGGCTGGAGCGCGAAGCCGAGGTGGAACTTGCCCATGGCGAGGTTGCCGACCAGCGTGACGACGAAGATGGCAACAAAGCCATAGAGCAGGTGGAAGTCCTTGAGCATGAACGCGTCACGCAGGCCGCCGACCATGCAGAGCCTGCTCTTCTGCGCGAGCGCGCCAACAACGAGCGCGATGACAAGCGCGATCCAGAACGGCGCGCGCATCGAGCCCGGGCCCTCTTCCGAGAACTTGAACAGCGCGGGCACGGTGACGACGAGGATCAGCAGCGCGGCCATCACAGTCGGCAGCACGCCGCCCTCCGCCTTGTGCGCTTCGTACGAGCGCTTGAGCGAAAAGCCCTTCTTGAGGCACGCGATACCAACGAGGATACCGATGATGAAGCCGATCAGTCCGACGAGCGCGTTGAGGTCGCCGCCGCCGAGGCGCAGCACCATGCGCAGCGGGCAGCCGAGGAACGCCAGCGCGCCGATGACGACGAACGCGCCGAGCACAAAGCGGATCGCGGGCGAAGAGCCGGCGCGCGCCTTGAACTCCTTGCTCGCAACGCTCATGATGAACGCGCTGAGCACGAGGCCAATGATCTCAGGGCGGACATACTGCACCTTTGCCGCGCTGTGCAGGCCCACCGCGCCGGAAATATCGCGCAGAAAGCACGCGATGCAGAAGCCCATGTTTGTCGGGTTGCCGAGCGCCGTTAAGATGAGCGCCGCAAGGCCCACTGCGGCGCCCGCAATAATGACGCCCAGACGTACTTTTTTTATTTTCTCCAATTTTCCTTTTTTGATCGTTGACAAAATCAACACTTTTTGTCGAAAACCAGTATATCGGTTTATCTTTTGAAAAACAAACGGGATACATAGATGAAAGAGGGGGAACCATCGTTTTTTCGATGGTTCCCCCCTCTTTTCTTCAAATCATCAACTCGTAAAAGCCGTCGACCTCCAACCTCTCCGCCTCGGTCAGCGCGGCGAGCGCGGCGCGGTCCTGGACCTCCGCGCGCCACGACATACCGCAGTCCGCCGTCAGCTCACGCGGGACGGGGATGAGCCGCCCGGGCAGGCCCTTCGCCCGGCAGAGCTTTTCCATCGCGATGGCCGCGGCCGTCGTGTGGAAGGTGATGACGAGCCATAGCTTTTTCTCTCTCATGTTGCGATCTCGCGGAGCGCGGTGACCGCGGCGTCCGCTTCCTCTTCCGTATTATACCAGCCGAAGCTGAAGCGCACCGCGCCCTGCTCCTCAGTTCCGAGCGCCTCGTGCAGGCGCGGCGCGCAGTGCGCGCCCGGGCGGGTCGCGATGCCGTAGTCCTCGGACAGGATGTCCGATACCTCGCCCGAGCCCATGTCGCCGATGTTGAGCGCGGCGACCGCCGTGCGCTCATGGTCAAAATCGCCGTAGAGCGCCACACCCGGAATTTTCTTGACGCCCGCGACAAAGCGGCGCAGCAGCGCCATTTCATGCGCGTGGATGGCCTCAACGCCGGTCTCCTGCAAAAAGTCGAGCGCGGCGTTCAGCCCCGCGATACCGTGGCCGTTGAGCGTGCCCGCCTCTAGCCGCGTCGGCATCTGCTCGGGCTGCTCGTGGAGATAGGTCTGCACGCCCGTGCCGCCGACCTTCCAGGGGTTGATGTCCACACCCTCGCGCACGCACAGTCCGCCCGTGCCCTGCGGGCCCATCAGCGATTTGTGCCCCGTGAAGCACAGCACGTCGATGTGCATCTGCTCCATGTCGATGGGCAGCACGCCCGCGCTCTGCGAAGCGTCCACGATGAACAAAAGGTCGTGTTCGTGCGCAAATGCGCCGATGCACGCCAGATCCAGCGTGTTGCCCGTCAGGTTCGAGGCGTGCGTGCAGACGACGGCGCGGGTACCGGGACGCAGCAGCCGTTCAAAATCGGCGTAGTCGATGTTCCCCTGCCGGTCTGCGGGAACAAAGCTCAACTTGACATTGTTTTCCCGTTCCAGCCGGTAAAGCGGTCGCAGGACAGAGTTGTGCTCAAGGTCGGTCGAGATCACATGCTCGCCCGCGTGGATGCAGCCATGGATGGCGATGTTCAGCGCCTCGGTCGAGTTACAGGTGAACGCCACGTGGTCAGGCCGCTTGCAGCCAAAGAGCGCGGCGAGCTTGCAGCGCGTGTCGTAGATCACGCGCGAGGCGGCAAGCGCCTCCTCGTGCGTGCCGCGCGCGCTGTTGCCGAAGCTCCCCATCGCCGAGACCACCGCGTCGATGACCTGCGGCGGCTTTCGCAGCGTGGTCGCCGCGTTGTCAAGATAGATCATCTTACGGACGGACGACGCGGTCCGCGCCGCTCATCTTTTCGACGATGACGTACATGTTCGTCACCTCGCCGACGGCGAGCTTTTCCTTGAGGTCGTAGAAGTTGAGGCACGTGCCGCAGCTCATGATCTCCACGCCGCGCGCGGCCATGCCCTTGAGGTCTTCGAGAGACTCCGAGCCCTCGCACGTCAGCTTCACGCCGCCGTTGTAGCAGAGGATGGTGTCGGGCAGGGTCTCCTGCTGGCTCAGGGCGAAGACGAACGCCTTCATCAGCGCGCCGCCGAGCTCATCATTGCCGCTGCCCATCTTGTCAGACGACAGCACCACGACCGTCTTCGGCTTGCCGCAGGTGTAGCACTCGCCGCTCTGCTCCTCCACCTTGGCGTTTTCCCCCACGGTGATGGTCACGCGGTACTCGTTTTCGCCGAGCTTTTCGGTTTTGGACGTGCAGCCCTTGCTTGCGGCCAGCTTGCCGAGGTTCTGCACCGCAGTCTCGTTGTCGACCAGCGTTTCGACCGTTCCGGCGCCGCCGAGCTCCTGCATCGCCTTCTGCGTCTTCACAACAGGGATGGGGCAGGCGTCGCCCATGGCATTGACTTTGATCGTCATTTCTATCGCTCCTTTGATGGGTTTGCACCCGTTATTTCTTTCTAACTATAACAGATTCCGCGCGAAGTGACACAACTTTTTTCTCCCGCCGCGAATTTTTTTCATGGTTTTTCCCGTTTTACCGTGCTGTTATCATTGATTTTTTCGATGGCAGTCTCCGCCTTGCGCCGTTTGCAGCAAATTGATAAAATGAGAAAAAGTTTGTATCTTTCTGCGCATTCCGCGCTCTAACAGGCAGAAAGAAGCGGAAAGGAGGCCCTGCATGGACGAATTTGACGAGATCTGCCGGCGCTGCACACCCGTTGTCTACCGCTTCCTGCTCTCGCTCTGCAAGGACGCCTCCCTCGCCGACGAACTGACGGCGGAGACGTTCTATCAGGCGTATCTGCACATCGACACATTTCGCGGCAACTGCCGCGTCGAATCGTGGCTCTGCCAGATTGCGAAAAACGCCCTCACAAAAGAGCTCCGCCGCCAAAGGCGCGCCGTCCCCTACGAGGAAACGCACGGGCTCGCCGCGCCGGACGACATTTTTGAGCTGCTGGCCGACAAAGAACAGGCCATGCGCATCCACGCCTCCCTGCACCGGCTCAAAGAGCCGTACCGCGAGGTCTTCACGCTGCGCGTGCTCGGCGAGCTGCACTTTCGCGACATTGCCGACCTGTTCGGCAAATCCGAGTCCTGGGCAAAGGTCACATTTTACCGCGCCAAGGACAAACTGATTGAAGATATGGAGGAACACCATGAACATTGACTGCTGTGTCATCGGCGACCTGCTACCGCTCTACGCCGACGAAAGCTGCTCGGACGCGAGCCGCGCTCTCGTGGACGATCATCTCAAAACCTGCCCCCGCTGCCGCGAAACGCTCGCGCGGATGAAAAGCGAGCAGTTTCTCCCCGCCGCGCAGGCCATCGACCCGCCTGCCGTCGCCGACTATGCGCAAAAGGTCAAGCACCGTCGCCAGAAACGCGGCACACTCCTGACTGTCGGCGTCATCGTCCTGATCGTATTGCTCTCGCTCGCCGCCGCTGCGTGGATGAACCTTGTCCGCGCACAGCACCCCTACATTCCCGTGGTTGAGGAGAGCGTCTGCAACCTTGCCGCCGGAGAGGTACAAACCTTTGCCGACAGCTGCGACGGCCGCCGTCTTTTTACGAACAGCACGCGCATCGCCGTCACCTTCCGCGCGGATACGCCGCAGAACGGCACGATCACGCTCTGGAACATCACCGATGTCACAAATCCCTACCCAGCCATGTTCTACGAGGTCGACGGACGCACCGCGCGCTGCGAATTCACGAATCTTTCCTCCGCCGAACGCTACTTTGTCCTCTGCGACGGTCTTTCCGGCGACGTGACTCTCTCCGACGGACGCCCGACGGACCTTTTGGAGAGCTTTCTCGATCTGCTCCACACCCTCTTCCCGCGCTGAGGGTGCAAACACGACGGAGTTGACAAAGGGCTCGCGCTTCTCTACAATAAAAGAAGTTTTTCAAGGAGGAGGTGCGCGCCATGAACGACAAGCTGCGTCTCACGCAGATGACAAAGGCGGCGGGTTGAGCCGCCAAGCTGGGGCCGGGTGCCCTGACAGAAATTCTTGCTGACTTGCCGAATGTGTCGAACCCCGCGCTTTTAGTCGGCTACGACAGCAGCGACGACGCCGCCGTGTACCGCGTCTCCGACGAGGTCGCCGTCATCGAGACGGTCGACTTCTTCACCCCCATTGTGGACGATCCGTATCTCTTCGGTCAGATCGCCGCGGCGAACGCGCTGAGCGACGTGTACGCCATGGGCGGCGAGCCGAAACTCGCAATGAACCTTCTGTGCGTGCCGAACTGCCTGCCGAAAGAGGATATCCGCGCCATTCTGGAGGGCGGACATGCCAAGGCCGTCGAGGCCGGATGCGTCATCGCGGGCGGCCACACCATTCAGGATAACGAACCAAAGTACGGCCTGTGCGTCACGGGATTCGTCCATCCCGACCGCATCCTCAAAAATGTCGGCGCGCAGCCGGGCGATGTGCTGGTGCTCACCAAGCCGCTCGGCAGCGGCGTGCTCACGACCGCCATCAAAGCAGACCTCATCTCCCCCGCCGCGCGCGACGCGGTTTATGCCCACATGGCGACGCTCAACAAAAAGGCGGGCAATGCCGTGCGAAGCGCCAAAAATGTCCACGCCTGCACCGACGTGACAGGCTTCGGCCTGCTCGGTCACAGCTATGAGATGGCGAGCGGCAGCGGCGTTACCATCCGCCTGCACGGCGCAACGCTCCCCCTGATGGACGAGGCGCGCGATATGGCTGAGATGGGCATCATCCCCGCGGGCGCTTACCGCAACATGGACTATGTGAAGCCGCATCTCACGGTGCTGCCCACGGCGCAGCAGGTCTTCCTCGACCTCGCCGCCGACCCGCAGACCTCGGGCGGCCTTCTCGTCGCGCTCCCGCGCGAGGACGCAGAGCCGCTTCTTCGCGAGCTCCAGACCTTCGCCCCCTGGAGCGCCATCGTCGGCGAAGTGAGCGAGCTGCGCGCCACCGCGCTGGAATTCGACTGATCCAAACGGAACGCAAGCAAAAAGGAGCTGAATGCCTTTGTCCCCCCCTGACAGGGGTAACAACTAATTCCGGGGATCCCCCGACAGGTTATCGTGTTTACGATGCCTGTCGGGGTTCTTCTGCTTTCAGGGGTTGCAGGCTTTCCATGTCCTGATGCTGTTTGTCTATGAAGCCGATGCCGTTGTAGTAGATCTCCACGGTCTGCGGCGCGTGTTTAGACCACTTCACCTCTTTTTCGTGCACCACGATCTTCTCAATAAACAGCCGCAGCAGTTCCGGCGTTAGTTCCGTAATGTCCATGTACCGCTTCGCCTTGTCGAGGAAACCATCCGTCCCGCTCACCGTTTCCCGCAGGCGTTGGATGTCAGCTTCTTTCTGCGGGATACCTGCGGCGATTTGATTCTGCTCCTCCGTGTAACTGCTTGAGAGCATTTGGAACTGCTCTGTAGTAATGCGGCTAAGCACACTGTCCTCATACAGCTTCTTGAAGATGGCATCCAGTTCGGCTTTCCGCTTCCGCATGGCGGCCAGTTCTTTCTCCTGCCTGCGAATTTCACGCTGGATCTCGGCGGACTGCCTGCTGCCAATATAGGCGGCAAATTCTTCTGGACGTTCCCGTGCCATGGCCGTTACCCTCCGCAGATCCTCCAACACCACCTCATCCAGAACGCACTCCCTAATATAGTGGCCCGTGCAGGCTTCCCAATCCTTCTTGTAGGTGCGGCAGGTGAAGTGATTGTAGCTGGCGGACATGGTATGTGCCCGGTGCAGCACCATGTTGGAGCCGCAGTCGGCGCAGAACACAAGGCCGGAATACTTGTTCTGTTCTTCCATCTTGGTCAGACGGCGCTTGTTCTTCCGGACTCTCTGTACGATATCCCAGACCTCCCGCGTAATGAGGGCGGGATGGGTGTTCTCAAAGACCATGCATTCCTCTCTTGGATGTTCGACCCGCCGCTTGTCCTTGTAGGATCTGCTGCTGTGCTTCATGTTGACGGTATTGCCCAGATAGATCTCGTTTTCCAACATATCCGCTACTGTATCCCCAGACCAGTGATATGGGCGCTGGGTATCCAATCCCGTATGAGTCATGCCGTACTTGGTGTAGGCGTACATGGTAGGCGTCAGGATCTGCTCTTTCTTGAGAATGCGGGCAATTTGGCTGGGGCCGCTGCCGCCGGCGCACATGGCAAAGATCCTGCGGACGATGGTTGCCGCCTCATCAT
>ERZ857775.2208-NODE-2208-length-19727-cov-14.313949_pt1 | contig 19727 bp, 14 predicted proteins | sample MGYA00519698_ERZ857775 | MGnify/ENA primary metagenome ERZ857775 (study PRJEB31778, sample SAMEA3449363) | human gut metagenome | biome: human gut; feature: human-associated habitat; material: faeces | place: United Kingdom | collected 2010/2012 ...
AGATGGAATTGTACTCAAGAACAAGGAGAAAGGCGGCGTTTCGGAAGTGCACCGCCTCCAGGTATATGAGGGAGTCAGGAAAACTTGACACTTACCTTGTTGCTGTTATGTTATGTTATGGTATGGTATGATATGAAAGCAGAATAGTTTTTGATGAAACTCTATGAAATGCGTTATAAGGAATTTGGAAGAGTTCCTGTTGATAAAGTGAGGGATGTAATAAATTGAGGAGTATTGGAAACAAAGGAGAAAACAAGCTAGGGAAGAATCAAAGAACGAGAAAGGGTTTAGGTCTCTTTTTTAAAGTTGCTTTACCAATAGCTTTTGTTTTGTTTCTAGCATCTGTGGTATGTTATATGATGTTTCATGGCACAGAAGACACTTTCTTTCAGCAAAATTTAGTGATGTTTGTGCGTGGCGTACCAGCGGCTGCGGTGGCTCTGTTCTTTATTCTTAGCCTCACAAGAAAATGTAAAAAATGTTACGCAGGCTTGGTTCTTGTCGCATTGCCATTTTTGCTGTTTTATTACTCATATCTTTTCATTGCACTGAAAGTCGGTTTTCAGTCAAATAATGTGGTACACCAGGGAGGATTTCTATTTTTTGGGGGATGGGGCCTATTTATGGTTGTTAACGGCCTTATTTTGGGCGCCAATACCGCTAGAAACAAAGCGACTCGCCTGTTGATGTATTTAGCGGCATTTTCACTTCAGGCAGTAGTGTTTATTGTGGCAGGAACATTCTGGTGGTATGTATTCAAATATCATGCATTGTTCAATGGAGATGTTGCATTAGCTGTATTATCGACAAACTGGGCAGAAGCCGTAGAGTTTATTACTGCAAACATATCGATTGCATTCTGGGGTGCAGTCATTATTGGACTGATTGTGTACTTTAGGCTGCTATATCATTGGATGAATCAGGTGCATATGGACGAATCAAGCATGAAAAGGCCGGTTCTTCTGCTTGGAATTATTGCAGGCCTTGCCATGACTATCTTTCCTTTCACCAAAATTCCTGTTATGGATGATTTCCGACAGACTAGAAATTTCCTTGCTTCTTTACCGAGCAAAGCAAAATTTTATGACATAAATGCGGAAAAGCTGCACTTTATTTCCGCAGATAGGGATAAGGTCCCCCAGGGGACTGTCATCCTCGTGATAGGAGAGTCGGCTACTCGGGATCGCATGAAAAGTTTTAATGAGGCTTATGCTGCGGCTGATACGCCTTGGGAATCTAAGATGAAGAAAATAAATGATTTTATTTTCTTTAACCATGCATACAGCAACTTCCCTTTAACTGCTGAATCTTTGATGATGTATCTGACCAGCAGAAACCAGTATAATCCATCAAAGGTAGACAATGAAATTACTATTCTGGATATAGCTAAAAACCTAGGATATAAGACCTACTGGCTGTCCAATCAGGGCATGTTTGGCGGATCAGATGCAACGACTTCAGTCATTGGCTCACGGGCTGATAAAAAATCCTGGACACCCAATCCCATTGTAGGGCCGGATGAACAATTACTGACACTTCTTCAAAAAATTGATGGGACCCAGAAGAACTTCATCATTGTTCATATTCGTGGAAGCCATTATGAGTATGATAAACGGTATCCGGAGGTCTTTGGTGAGAAATATCCCAATATGACATCCTATGAAAAATCAATTGCCTATACAGATAAGGTACTTCAGGAGATTTATGAGTATGGCCGGGATAAAATGAATCTACAGGCTATGCTGTATTGCTCTGATCATGGAGAAGATATGAAATATAGACATTCTCCGGGACTCAATGATTTTAATATGGTCCGTATTCCATTCTGGATTTATCTGTCAAGGGATTATCAATTGGCCCTGCTGGAAAGATATATTGCGTTAAGACAGCATTCTTCGGATTTTTTTACCAATGACCTGATATATGATGTTCTTTGCGGGCTTCTAGGCGGGGAAAGCGATTCCTTTTATCAAAGCCGTTTGGATATATCCTCACCGGATTATGCAATCAATAAGGATAATGCGCTCACGCTTCACGGGAAACGCCATGTTTTAGAGGATCCTACATTAGCTGAAAAATAATAGAAGTGGCTTGAAATTTTGGCCCTTTCCGAGAGGACAACAAGCATGCTCCTTTTCAGTGAGGGCTTTTCTTTCATTATTGTATGCGCAAGACGTAGGCTTAGCATTTATGCTGTAATATTGAATCTATGGGTCATTTTACTCGAATTTTCTCCTTTTCGAAATCCTAGTTTAAAGGGGATGTCAGGTGATTAGACATCAGATAACAGGAGCGAGACTTCGCTCCCGTCATTTTGGGGGGCGGAAGCGAAATCGAGACATCTTCCCACTCTGCGCTGCTCGCGACAGGCGGTAAAAAGCACATGCCGAACTGTCAGGGGCTGTGAAGAAATGATTTACATTTCCTCACAGCCCCCTTTTTTATGCCGCTATTTTTGCAAATGACCGCAGGCGCTCCACCTCCATTGTCATCTCGAGCGGAGCTGACTGTCGGTATCAGGAAAAATGGTTCTGTGCTCTATGAAGACGCTGAGTCGAGAGATCTCCCCCCTACCATGGAGCCTCCTCACGTCGGAGTGGGATTTCTCCACCCTGCAGCGCTTTCGTGGAAATGATAAGAAAACGGGGAGAGCAGCTGTGTCAATTGGTTCCCTGTCAATGAAGGATGAGGCATCTGCTGTCTGATCGTTTAACCATCTGAAAGGGACTCCATCATTTTTTTTCACAGCCCCTGCATACTGAGGAAAAGGCGCCGCCATCCTTTGAGACTTATGGATCCGGGCCGCAGAGCAGCCCTGCAATCTCAAATCTGCCATTTTAACTCAATTAAAAGTGAAGTTAATTTTTTAACTCAACATTTTGAGTTAAAAACGAGCTGAGCCAAAAAAATTCGATAAATTCAGGTGTTTTAACGCGTGAATAACTGCGTTAAAATGCCTGATTTTATTGATGGTCAATTTTTAACGTAAAAGGTAACGTGAAGTAACGTTAGAATGCTGAATTAAAATAAATGGGACGAAGAGCTGGGAAATGCATTGATTGGGCAGCCTTATGAAAGGCCGGCAGACCACAGATGTTCTGCGGCTTTGAGGTGGAAAACTAATATGTATCATTGCAGGAATTATCTTGCTTATTAGTAGAATACATATATAATAAAAAGGATAAGGAAAAACGCTGTTTAATATAAGACTCCTTATGGGGATAAGGGTTGGCGTATCCCTGCTAACAGATGCATTATGAGATGGGAGAGAGTTATGAGGGTAAAAGAAATAGGAAAATATTTTATGCTGGCCGTGATTTCCATGGCCATTTTATATGTATGGTATCCGGCAGTAGGTGTGACAGATCTGGGCAACTGGAATCATGGACTGCGTAATGCATTAGCAGGCGTGATTTTTGTATTTGCCGCCCAGCTGGTAACGGGACGGAGCCTCTTTCATCCTTCTTGGCGGCCGGGCCTGGTTATTTTCTATCTCTGGCTTGGCGCGTTCTCTTACATCCAGGCAAAATCCGGTGGGAACTGGGGCATCCGGGTGGAGGCACTCAACAATGATGTGCTTACCCTTATGCCCGTTTTAGTGCTCACGTTTTTGATGGAATATATAGGTTCCCTCTGTCAGAAAATCAGGCTATTACTTAGGATTTTCAACTTTTTGCTGATTGGATATTTATCGCTCAGCGTCTTTGTCTACATGACCTATTACAAAATTTTTGGCGCCGGATTTACTTCTACGGACATGATTTCCGTGCTCCTTACCAATTCGAAGGAGGCCATGGAATTCCTCCAGTCCCACTTGGGCTTTAGTTCCTTGGCAGTGGTACTGGTACTGTTTGCGGTCTATATGATTTTTATTGGACGGCTCATTGTCAAGGGGAGCAGAATCAATGAAGATAGAGGAGTCACATCTACGGCACTGGTAAAAAAGGTTATTATTGCAGTACTGACTATAGCAGCGCTGGTGACTATAGCTCATTGGATTCCCCGGATCTTCCCAGCCTGGCCCTATCATGTAGCTCACAAGTACCTGATAAGAGCAAAGGCAGCTATGGCTAAACATGATGAAAATATGGAAAAGTTCCATTTCATAGGGAACGCACCAGATAAAATGCAGGGAACGATCATAGTTGTCATTGGCGAAAGTGCAAATCGGAACCATATGAAGGCATTTAATCCGGCCTATCCGGCTGAAACAACTCCATGGCTTTCTTCCCAAAAAGATAACGCTGATTTTTATCTTCTAAAAAATACATATTCCTGTTATCCGCTGACCGAGAAATCCCTCTCCATGGCGCTGACAAATCTTAACCAGTATAATGGAGTAGATAGGAATGATATGATAACGATTACGGATGTGGCGAATAAAGTTGGTTATAATAGTTACTTTATCAGCAATCAGGCTCCATCACCAGGAAATATGACATTAGCTCTTGTTTCTGGTTCATCGAAAAAGAGCTTCACTACCACTCATCCTGGTGGGGATGATATGAAGGTTATGGATTATCTTAAGACAGTTCCAACAACAGAGAGCAATTTCATTGTGATTCATCTGGAAGGAAGTCACGATCGGTATCGGGATCGGATACCACCTGATTTTGACAGAATTCATGTGGATGGGAATTCGGAAAAAGTCGATGATTATGATTCCAGCATTAAATATACAGATGAAGTGCTGAAGGATATATATCAGTATGCAAAGGATAATCTAAATCTAGAAGCCATGGTGTACTTTGGGGATCATGGAGAAGATATGGTTCGTTTCCATGGAGATGGAATATTTACGTGGGATATGATACATTCCCCCTGTTTCGTTTATCTGTCATCGGAATATAAAAATAACCATTCCGCTGTGGCTAACAATCTAAGAGTAAATGAGAATCGTATATTTACCAATGATTTGGTCTATGATATGGTTTGTGGTATTATGAGAGCGATCAATAATGAATATGATACTGTATATGATATTTCCTCGCTCCATTATGGCCTGACTTGGGATAAGGCTGTTTCTAAAAATGGGGATGTGAAGATTCAGGAAGATCCAACAGCCTCAAAATAATTAAAGAAGTAAACAAAAGGGATTCGTTATGCAAATTGCTAAATTGAACGGCATTGCCGGGATGGTAATAAGTCTGTTTCTTACAATGTTATCGTGGCGTTTTACCGCTGCCTATTCCAGCTATGCATTTATAATTTTTGCTATATTTTTTATTGGTGATGCAGCTTTTTCTTATAAAAAGAGATGTCGTTTTTTACCAAAGGTTACGAAGCCATTTGTTTATATGGCTTTGGGGATCTTAGCTCTTTATTTTCTGTTTATCTTATCAGCAGTACTACATGAAGATTACCGGGATATATTAAAGGCTGTAGATCATTTTGCTTTGGTAATCCCCTTCTTCATGACTTGGTGGATTTCAGCAAAGTATCAAGTAGAAAAAGGAATCAGATGGGGGATTCTGGTTGGATTGGCGATTGCCTGTGCTATTGGTCTATACCAGTGGTATTTGCAACCAGGGATTCGAATTTTAAGTTCTTATGCTCATCCTAACCATTTTGGTACTATGATTAATCTTATGGCACCTTGTATTGTATATGCAGATATTAAAAATAAGGATAAATGGTATAGGGTTCTATCTGTTATTGTTTTGGCATCTGCTATTGTCTGTCTTGTAATGACTCGTTCCAGGGGAGCACTTATTGCGCTTTCCGCATCGGTTATCATAGGCGTAATAATAGCTGTATTTGAAACGAGAAATTTTATTTCACCTTTGGTAAAAAAAATAAGTATTATTGTGGTTGCTGCTACAATTATTTTTGCTGGTTTGGGTGCTTACTATATGCAAAGCGGTCGGCATGAAGTCAAACTGGGTGGAGAAAGAGGTCCGATGATTATAGCATCCATCCAGATGTGGGAAGAACACAAAATGATTGGTGTTGGTGCGGACCACTGGGAGGAAAACTATTACGGGAAATATCATCCTATAAATGTACATGAGCAGGGCCTTAGTATGCCCCATAACATGATGCTCTATTATATGTCTACCGGCGGAACTTTAGGCGGTTTTGGCTATTTAATCTACTTGGCAGCAACTATAGCAGGACTCTATGCAACTGTTAAAAAGCAGCGCGATTATTATTGGTGCCTTTTAATTTCGATCATATTTTTATCGTTCTTTTTACAGGGAATGGTAGATACGACTATAATTAATAAAATTCCAAGTAGGATGTATTTCGCATTGATGGGGATTATAGCAGGTAGCATGCGATTAAAATTAAACTTAAAATAGAATAATTGAGTTTATATATGTGGGGTATCATGGTTGAGATTCTTCAAATAGTATTTGACCCTTTTATTATCAGTGCAATTATATATGGGTTTGCCATTATTGCAGGATGCACAAATCTATATAAATGGCGTGGACTAAGAATAGGATTATTCGGTTTTATTTATATGGCTTTGTCATCTTGGGCTTCCGGCATTTCTTTTTTATCAGCAGATGGAGTGCTATTCGTCTTTCTTGTATTTTGTTGGACATTGCCTTTTGCATGGGTCAGGGGACATGCATTGTCACCGGAAGATAAGGATTTTTCTCGAATGAAGAGTGAGTATACATTCGGAATAGCATTTACTTCACTTGTTATGACTCTTCCGCGGTTTGGGAAATGGGGGCAGACTGCAGATTCAATCATAGTTCCGCTATTTATACTTTTTACCATTGTTTCTGTTGGGAGTTATTTATGGTATTTTTCAAAATATCATAATGTTTTCCAGAGTGGTGATATGATTCCTGTATTGCTTACAAATCCCAAAGAGGCAAGCGCATTCATCTTGGATGAAGTTGGGATCTTAAGGTTTTTTATGTGCTTGGCTACATGTATTTTATTGGTAGGAGGATTTTCTGCATATTATCTTGGGCTATCAATCAATTATTCAAAGGGTGGCTCTTTTTACGGGGCTTTTATTTTGAATCTGCTCTGTTTTGTGGTGTCATTAAAATATGTAATGTCCAGTTATCCTATAAAACACCTGAAAGAAGCTCGGATAAGTATCTTAGCTATGAAGAAAATCAGCAAGGTTCATGGAGATAATATTAAAAAATTGGACGTTCACTTGGAGGATGGTCATCCGAGGACTACAGTCCTGATTATCGGTGAGAGTGCAAATAGGAATCACATGAGAGCCTTCAATGAGGGCTATTTTGCAGATACCACCCCCTGGGAAACAGAGATGAAAAAGGATTCACATTTTTATTTTCTGGATAAAGCTTATGCCTGTTTCTCGCAGACTGCACAGGTCCTATCCTATATGCTGACAGGGATGAATCAGTATAACCACCAAGGCCCTTCCTATATGGTGTCACTGGTCGATGCAGCGAAAGCGGCAGGAATGGATACATGGTGGATAAGTAATCAGGGGGCTAATGATACACTTACGGTTTTAATCGCTGAAGAAGCAAATCATCAGCTATGGACGGTTGCAAGGCAGGGGGATGATAGTCAGATTTTGGACCTGTTGAGCGCAATCCCGGATAAAGGGAACCATTTTATTGTTGTTCACCTCATGGGGAGCCATATTAGGTATAAGGATCGGGTGCCGAAAGAATATGTAAAAGAAATCGGCTCAAAGTTGGATAAGCCTCTTGGTGATTATGATATGTCCATTATGTATACAGATTATATACTGCATGGGATATATGATTTTCTTATGAAGCGCATCCACCCGGATTCTATTATGTATGTTTCAGATCACGGGGAAGATATGAAATATACCCATGGAACAGGCCATTTCACATTTGACATGGTTCGTATACCATGCTGGATTTATGCTTCTTCGGAACTGAAAAAAAAGAGGCCAGAGCTGGATAAGCATCTGCGGGGAAACAGCCTTGGAGTATTTACCAATGACCTTGTATTTGACACGGTAAGCGGACTCATGGGAGTTAGGACATCTGCTTATTCCCCGCAATATGATTTATCTTCAGCTTCATATGACTTACCTGTTAAGGATTCTTGCACTATGCACGGAAAAGTAAAATTGGAATCGGATATGTAAAGGAGATAAAATGACTGAAGTTGTAGCATCCATTATTGTCCCGGTTTATAAAGCGGAGAAATATTTGACGAAGTGCCTGGACACATTGGTCCATCAGACGGCGACTAATTATGAAGTGCTTTTAATTGATGATGGTTCCCCAGATAATTCAGGTAAGATTTGTGATTCGTATGCTGATAAGTACCCACGGGTTCGTGTATTCCATCAGGAAAATCAGGGAGTTACCAGGACTCGTGAAACGGCTATAAAAAAAGCACGTGGTGACTATATTATCTGGGTAGATGCAGATGATTATGCTGACGAGAATCTTGTCGCTAAGGTGGTAGAAAAATTTATGCAAACAGGTGCGGATCTGGTAGCATATGGGACAAGGGATATTGAAGGAGGAGTTTTAACAAAAACCCATTTGCCTCAAGAAGAGGATTTAACAGTCATGCAGGAGAAGGCTATCATGGGAAGATATTCTACTCTTTGGAACTTTAGTGTGTCCCGTACTATGTGGATTGATAAACATGCACCTTCTGAGATGGCAAGGTCTGCAGCCGATGGCTATATGGCTATCCAAATGTTTTTGGAGGCTCGTAAAATAGCGGTTATCGAAGAACCTCTTTATTATCATCTTATTGATAATCCAACTTCTATCCGGCATACATTTAATGGAAAGAGATATATGGGCAATTTTTATCTCTGGTATTATCGGCTTATGATCTGCAGAAAACATTTCCCGCATCATATTGAACATTGTGCCAGCAGGGCCTTTTCTGGTGCAGTTAAGGCTTACAGCATGGCGGTTCTATTACATGATTTGTCTAGTAAACACACAAATGAGCTCATTGAAGCTATTAGAACGCTTTGGTCTTATCCTATAGAAGGACGTTGGCGTGATAAATTTCTTGGGTGGTGTATATTACATAATATGGATATTTTTTGTGTATTCTATGCTAGACATAAAATTAGCAAGATGAAAAAATAATAATATAAAATTATCTATTAATAGAGATCTGTGAATTAATAAGCCTGCAACCATAGGATTTTAAAGGAGAATCATGAGGATTACAATAGCTCATTTTGGGACCCATTATGTGGATATGCCAGGAGGAGTAGAAAAGCTGACCTGCTACCTGTCCAGTGACCTTGTGAAAAAAGGATATGATGTGACTGTACTGTATCGGGATGGAATAGAAGGGAATCCCCATTTCCCTATTGATTCTAAGGTGAGACAGCTCAATATTCTCTTTGAAAATAGACATAAAGTGGTCTCAGAAAAATTGCCTTTTACCCTGCGGGTATATCGAGAATTGGCTCGGCTTTTCAGTCAGAAAAAGGCGCAGGGCATCAATGCAGAATTTACAGGAAGACCGTATGGTCCACGGATACGCCGATTCCTGAATGAATATCCGGCAGATGTCATTCTTTCCTGTTCTGCACCTTCTACGAAGTATGTAATTACTGATGCTGATTATCAGGGATCTGTAATTACCATGTTCCGTGGTGATCCGGCGGTGCAGATGCCCCTTCTTTCTGATGAGGAAAGGGAGGCAGTTGCTAAAAGTGCAGCTATCCAGGTTCTCTGGCCATCGAAGGTAGAAGTTGCGAAGAAATATTTTCCCGGCGTTCCGGTGGTGGCAATCGGAAATGCAGTCTTTCCAGCAGAGTACCAGGCTACTCCAGGGAAAGAAAAGGGAAAACACCTTATTTCCTGTGTAGGAAACGTATCTGGGAGGAAAAATCAGAAATTGCTGGTCCAGGCCTTTGCAACATTGGCAAATCGGTATCCGGACTGGAATGTAGAATTCTGGGGAGAGAAAAGTTCCCATTATGCCAAAAGTATGGAAGAGGAAATCAAAGCATCTGGGAGACCGAATTTTACTGAAAGGCAAAACAAACCACATCGAAGAGGTTTATTATCGGAGTGATATTTTTTGCATTCCCAGTACCAGTGAAGGATTTCCACAGGGACTGGCGGAAGCCATGTCGGCAGGGCTTCCTTGTATCGGGCTCAAGACCTGCGGTGGTACCAATGAGCTGATTCATGAAGGAGAAACTGGCTTTTTGGTGGATAATGAACAGATGTTATTATCCAAGGCCTTGTCTGCATTAATGGATGATGCAGATCTTAGAATCCGGATGGGCAAGACAGGTCGTGAACTAGTGCAGCAGTACAAGCCAGACTGTATGTGGACTATGTGGGAAGAGCTGATACACAAGGTCAGTAAGATTTGAATTGAAAAGCGGTATGAACAAATCAGTTCATACCGCTTTTGTTTTTCTGGTTTTCAGTTTTTCTTAAATTGCTTTCGATTTAGGAATGTATTCATCATGCCGAAGAGGATAAAGGCCGCAGATAAGGCTGCTGCCCAAATGGGCCAGTAAAAGAATGTGCAGATAATAAAAAATGCCAGACAAATAATGATGGCCGGCAAGTGCAGCTGGTCTGCACTTGCGCCCTTGTTATCGGGATAGTGGATTTCGCTGACCATAAGAAAGGCCAGGATGAGCACGCAGATTACGGCCAGCCAGTTCCAGATCTTAGCCCCCGAGAGGACATAGGATGCCACGATGATGCCGGTCATTGGGCAGGGGAGCCCTTCGAAATAACCGTGAACGCTGGTGACTTTTACATTGAACCGGGCTAGTCGAAAGGCACAGAATGTACCAAGCAGGGCGCAGGGGATGAATCCGAGGGGGCCCACTTCATGAAGCTGGTAGGCGTACATGAGGGCCCCAGCAGCGATGCCAAAGGAAATATCATCGGAAAGGGAATCCAGTTCTACTCCCATGGGACCAGCGGTATGCAAGGCCCGGGCCACACGGCCGTCCAGGGCGTCTGCCACCATGGCAATCAGAATGAACACAGCAGCGGTTTTAAAATTTCCGGATATGGACATCATGATAGACAGCCCGCCAAAAAATGCATTTGCCGCGGTCACTGTATTTGCTACCCATGATTTATTCACTTATTTCAGCCTCCCTACCACCGTGAGTCCGCCTTTCACCTTGTCACCTTTTTTGACAAGAATGTCGCAGCCTCCGGGAATATAGAGCTCCGTGCAAGAGCCAAATTTAATCATACCATAGAGTTCCCCCTTTTCCAAATGGTCACCCAGATTCTTCCAGGACACCACCCGCCTAGCTAAGATGCCTGCAATGAGGATGACCAGGATAGACCGCTTCTTGCCGGTAATACCGATGGCACCCTGTTCATTGACGAAGCCTACACCTTCTTTATAAGCGGGAAGAAATCGGCCCTGAGTGTAGGACTGATATTTGATATCTCCTTCCATAGGAGCCCTATTGCAGTGGACATTGAAGATGGAAAGGAAGATGGTAATCTTGTGGCATTTTTCTCCAAGAAACATGTCCTCTTCCACATCTTGAGATACATCCACTACTGTGCCGTCTGCAGGAGAGACGAGAGTATCATCACCTGCAGGAATTTTGTTGTTTCTTGGCGGGCAGCGGAAGAAATAAGTGAAGTATAGACACAAAATGAAAGGAATGACTGCCAAGTAATACCATTTCATATAGTATAAGGCAGCACCGAAAAAGAATGTCACAAGGATAAATGGAAATCCTTCCGGCAATATAATCGGTTTCTTTGACATTACAGACTCCTGCTTTACTAAATTGCTTTACTAAATAATGATACTAAAAAGACTAATTAACATTATACCATATTAGCTGGAGAAGCGATGAATAAATCACTCACTGGTTTAATCCTTTAATTTCTTATTCAATTCAATAAGTAGAAAAAGGAATAGAAAATCATTTAGAGAATCCCATAAAGACGTAAGATGCTTATGTTGTTTGACATAAAACAAAGTAAAATATAAAATTTACAATCCTATTTTATCGTTGATTTCAACATAGCCTTATTTTGAAATTAAAAACACCTGCAATCCATGTCTGCTTTTATAACAAAGATGGTGTACAATATATTTAATACATTAGGACGTCTATCATACATAGAGTAATAGTTCTTAACAGGGAGGAACAGTCATGAATATAGCAGTAGCAGGTACGGGATATGTAGGCCTTTCATTAGCCACCCTTCTTTCGCAGCACAACCATGTGATGGCAGTGGACATCATTCCTGAAAAGGTGGATATGGTGAACCATCGGAAGTCGCCCATCCAGGATGAATACATAGAGAAGTATCTGGCTGAGAAGGATTTGGATCTCACTGCCACCATGGATGCAGAGGCGGCGTACAGGGATGCGGAAATTGTCATCATTGCTACACCTACCAATTATGACAGCCGGCGGAATTTCTTCGACACCTCTTCTGTGGAGGCAGTTATCAAACTGGTGATGAAGTACAATCCGAATGCCATTATGGTGATCAAGTCCACCATTCCTGTGGGATACACGGAGGAAATCCGGAAGAAAATGGGGACGAAGAATATTATTTTCAGCCCTGAGTTCCTGCGGGAGAGCAAGGCCCTTTACGATAATCTGTATCCCAGCCGCATCATCGTAGGTACGGACTTGAAGGATCCCCGGCTGGTGAAGGCGGCTCATACCTTTGCCCGTCTTCTGCGGGAGGGGGCCATTAAGGAGAATATTCCCACCCGGTTCATGGGATTCACAGAGGCAGAGGCGGTGAAGCTTTTTGCCAACACTTACCTGGCTATGCGTGTTTCCTATTTCAATGAACTGGATACCTATGCGGAAATGAAGGGGCTGGATACCCGGGAAATCATTGACGGTGTGTGCCTGGATCCAAGAATCGGGGAGTTTTACAATAATCCGTCCTTCGGTTATGGCGGTTACTGCCTGCCAAAGGATACGAAGCAGCTTCTGGCCAATTACCGGGATGTACCGGAAGATTTGATCGAGGCCATTGTGAAATCGAACCGCACCAGAAAGGATTTCATCGCCAATCAGGTACTGGATAAGGCAGGCTATTACCATGATGGCAGCAGCTATGATGCTGCCAAGGAGAAGCCTGTAGTGATCGGCGTGTATCGCCTCACCATGAAATCGAACTCCGATAATTTCCGCCAGAGCAGTATTCAGGGGGTTATGAAGCGTATTAAGGCCAAAGGGGCAGAGGTTATCATTTACGAGCCTACGCTGGAAGATGGCACCACTTTCTTCGGTAGCCTGGTGGTGAATGATATGGAGAAGTTCAAGAAGGAGAGCTGTGCTATCATTGCGAATCGCTATGATGAAGTGCTGGATGATGTGAGGGATAAGGTGTATACCCGGGATCTCTTCGAGCGGGACTGAAGGAGCAATGGTAACTTGTAATAAAGCGTGAAAAGAGACTATGAAAAATATTCAATCATTTTTTCATGGTCTCTTTTTTATGTGTGACTGTGCAGTTTGCTGTTGGTAATCCCTTCTCCACCCCTGACAGGCAGTAGGGCAGAAGAGGATGTGTAGATGGCCGCCACTGCTCCTTCCGCGGGCAGAGAGGCAAGAGTGGAGGGTGCGACTCTCTTCTCCATTTTCCTTTGAAGTAAAAATGAATTATATACTATTAACTAATTTGCGGAACGTTGGAACATAGGGAAATCATCTGAAATCAAATTCATCACCGTGATTATTCCAGTGGATTGAGCCTTCCTGGTTATTAGTATATAAAATAAGTACAACGTCCGGATGGAATTCTTTGATGAGTGTGCGCAGGCTTCCATCAAAATGGCGTAAATCGACAGCTGTGATATTTTTACATCCTAGACTAAGCAATGGGACCATAGTATCTCCAAAAGAGTCTCTGATGATTAAGATTTTCTGGTTAGAAAATCCGGCAAGTTGCAAATTGTTAGTAGCGAAAAAAGGTCGGGTTCCATAACCATAAGAACCGTGCGGATTTTTATTATAGTAGTCAACACAATTTATTTCTGTTTCGTCATATGAAATTTCAAATGGGCCTTCTTTCTTTATGCCTTTGTCAGGTATTTCCAAGTGTATATTAGTGGGAAAATCGGGATGCAGAATAGGGAAATCATCTGGCTTTGCTCTGGATAAGGTAACTTTTTTACCTATGCTTCCAAGGAAAAAATCGGGATGAAATTCTACACTATAATGGCTGGGATCAAGATTGGAAGAGTTGATTTCAATACCATTTTTTTGTGGAGATAATCAGCTATGAAACCGGCGGCACTTAAGGCTGTCTGTGGAAGCCAGTGGTGGTCGGTCCGGAAGAAAAGCTGGTGATACTGTTCTTCCGGCGTGGTTTGATGAAAGTATTCACGCAGATCAATGGTATCGATGCCATTTTTGCGGAGTCCGGAAAGAAGCTGGTCTGCATTGGCATTGGAGAAATCGTATCGGTTACGCAGCCATGCATCCTGCTTTCCATATTTATTGATTTTTCCCGGTGCCTGGATGTAGGTCAGAGGAATCCCTAAGGACTGCAGGAATTTCTTGAAAGAAATCACGGAGTTAATACGCTCTTTCATGTCCTGCTTTTTATATACAAAGGCCCAATATCCATCATTTAAAGGAACCACTCCCAGTGCAGGGGTAATTACATTCCAGTTGATTTTATAATCATAAAAACGCTGTAGCTCTGCTATTGAATGATAAAAATACATATTATCTTTAGTCCAATCTTCGAAGCGCTCAGCCGGGGTATGATTGTGCGGCTTAGGGAAATAGTGTATTCTTTTTGAAGGAGTCTTTGTTGAATTATCAAAAGGATATAATTGGGGCCAATTTATATGAACATTTTGGGCTTGTGGGAGATTGTTGAAGCTATTAGGAGAAAATCTTCTTATAATTGGGGAATTGTGTAGTGGGGGAATTCTTATGGCAATGCTTTTTAACCCCCAGTGGATTAAGGCGAGCAGGCTGACAAGGAGAAGAAGCCCCATGCAGGCGGCCATGATTTTGTTCTTCCAGCTGGAAATAGGCATTGGTTTCTCCTTCCTATTAGAAATTAAAGTAAATAAAGGGGTTGTAGCTGGAGCCCGTGGCGACGATCAGGCACAGCACAAACAGGGCGGCAGAGCAGATAGATTCGACGATTGGCAAAGGAGAATGGCATTGCATTTTTCTTTGGAGCCATGGATAGAGGGGCAGGGACAGCAGGAGCGCCGGTATGAGTACGGTCCAGCTGCCGCGCAGATACTCCCAGAAGAAGGAATCTACAAAGCTGCCGGAGGCGGGATTCAGCATGACGGATATATAGGAAGCAGCGGAAGAAATATTCGGTGAGCGGAACAGGGTCCAGCCCAGGATAATGGCTGCCAGGGCATATACATGGGCGAAGGGTCCTATTTTCTTTGTGAATCCTGTTTCCTTTTCAACCACTAAGAGGATGAAGTAGAACAGTCCCCAGCACAGGAAGGTCCAGTTGGCACCATGCCAGGCACCGGTAAGTGCCCAGACGATGAAAAGATTCAGTATATGGCGGGCAGGAGAGACACGGTTTCCGCCCAGAGGAATGTACACATAGTCCCTGAACCAGCTGCCCAGGGTCATATGCCAGCGGCGCCAGAATTCCGTGGCACTTTTGGAGATATAGGGATAATTGAAGTTTTCCGGAAAATGGAATCCGAACATGAGGCCAAGGCCGATGGCCATGTCGGAATATCCGGAGAAGTCGAAATAAATCTGCAGGGTGTAGGCAATGGCTCCCAGCCAGGCGGTGGCCATGGATCCAGGTGTACCATAATCGAATATGTTGTCAGCCACCTGTGCCATATAATTGGCAATCAGTACTTTCTTGGCAAGCCCATAAATAAAGCGGAGCATGCCATCAGAAAACAGATCCCAGGATTCCGCCCTTGTCCGGATTTCATTCATAATAGAGGAATAGCGGACAATCGGCCCGGCTACCAGCTGGGGGAAAAGAGCGACATACAGGGCAATATCAAAAAAGTTCTTCTGTACAGGAACTTTTTTGTAATACACATCGAAAACATAGGAGAGTATCTGGAAGGTGAAGAAGGAAATACCAAGGGGGAGAGCAATCTGCAGGTTAATCAGCGAGGTGTGAAGCAGCAGGCTCAGCTGATTGATGGTGAAGGTCAGGTATTTGAATACAAAAAGGAGCAGCACATGAAAGGATACATCCGCTATCAGTACCTTCTTCCGAAATTTCGGATCGGAGCTGCTTCCGATGGCACGTGCCGCCAGCCAGCCGGCTAAGATGGAGAACAGCAGAAGCAGAATATAGATCGGTTCTCCGCAGGCGTAAAAAACGAGGCTGATAAAGAGGAGAAATCGATTTCTGAAAATCCTTGATTTACAGAAGGGATTGTAATAAATTGCAATAGCAATGGGGAGGAACATAAATAGAAATGCGGGGGATGAAAAGACCATGGAAAGACTCCTTGGGATAATAAAATAGCAGCAGAAATTACCTTAGCGGACATTATCTTATATAAATCATATTATATCATAGTGAGTTATATGGTATGAATAAAATAGAGGGATGTTCACTGTTTTTATTTTGCTGCCTGCCGGCGAGAAAAGTGGTATGCAGTACTAAGGGGGGAGTAGGGGTTGAAGGGAAGAGATTTGAGGGACAGTCAGACTTCAGACTGTCAGACTATCAGACTGACATGGGGCCTGGAAATGTATCCCCGTTTACGGCAAGTCACGTAGAGCAGGGAGATTTCGAGGTTTCGCTTCGCCTTGCTCGAAATGAGGGGGCAGAGATGGGTATGTAACCAAAGAGGCATCCTGTTTTTCAGGATGCCTCTTTTTCTTTTTATTTGTTTTTCTCTATCATCTGTTTTTTGATTTCTTCTACGGTCTCCAGAGGAAGACTGGTTCCCTTTGATACGTCTTCTACAGAAAGGCCCATGGAAAGCAGGCGGAGGGCAGTTTCATTGAGACCCGCCAGTCGACCTTCTTTGCGGCCCTGGGCCAGGCCTCTGTTCAGGGCTTCTTCTGAAATGTTTAAGCTCAAGTTGCACATGGTACTCATCTCCTGTTCCATTTCCGGCGTCATTTCAATGTGATATTCTTTCTGCAAAATGTTTCTTTTCGAGTCAAAGGTCTGCTGGCTTTCGGTGAAAAGAACCTGCAGCAGGTGAATCAGTCTGTCTTTGTCTGCCTTTTCTCCCAGGCTGATAAGAACGATGTTGACCAGGTCATAGTTCTCCTGCGGTTCCTCGTAGCGGTGGAGCAGGTGTTTTTCCTCCAGGCGGTAGCGATTGATATAGCTGTCTCTGTTGGGCGAATCCATGCAGATCCAAATGGAATATATCTTTTTGATGCTATTATAATCCTTGCCTTCGAATTCCCGCTCTTTCTGTGAAGAAATAAGGCGGCAGGCATAGAAGACGGCCCTTTTCATCAGATGGTACCCCAGTGTCGATTCTTTCTGGCTGCGCTGGGCCTCTACGTTGATAATGAGGGTTATAGGTTCTCCTGTTCCCGGTGCGCGGGCGTGGAAGAGGATGTCGTAGGTAATATACCCCTCTTTCGGTGCCCCGTCCTCATTGCGGTCGCCTGAGATTTTGGAGGGCACGGCATTCGTAAGGCCCGGGTTTACAGGTACACTTCCCACAAGGGGTGTTCCTTCAATATATTTGTTTGCAATGTCATCGATGCTGGCATCCTGAAATTCGGGAACCACCTTTTTTACGATTTCAGCGAGCAGTTTCCGGCTGGCTAAAAGGTGCTTGGCGTGCTGGTCATACTTTGCGTTATCCGAACCGTATAGGGAATCCATCATATTTTCTGTTATGATAAGTCTTTGCTCGGTCATGGATTCGCCTCTTTTCTTTCTCTATCCATATTGTAAGGGAATAAAGAGGTGGATGCAAGGAAAGAGTGATTCAGGGGAGGAATCATTAGCTTGTAAGATAATCAGGCAATCAGACTGGTGGGAATGCACTTTTTCTCACATACGGCGGACTGCATATGAGCAGGGAGATTTCTCCACTCTGTGGAGATCCTGCATAGGACCTCCAAGTCAGCCGAAGTTGGCCTCCAGCCTGCCCAATAAGAGGTTTTCCTATTGTCGGCTGACCGGCTGCGGTCGAAATGACGGGGGTGCCAGACGGTCAGATAGCAGACAATCAGACAATCAGACAATCAGACTTCAGGCTGGGCTTGGAGGAAACTCCCTCATGAAATGTGAAAGACGGTCAAAAACTCCCTCATGAAAGCGACTATTTGTCAAAAGTAGATGGAAATGAAGATATCCTATTCCCAAAACTTTGAAAAACAGGAAGTTTTTGGGAATAGGAATGGTGGGAGAATGGGCCTTATGAAAAAGCCCATTTTACAAAAGTGCGGCATGCCGCACTTTTGAAAAACGGGAAGCGTTCAGGAAATTGATTTGCGTGAGGTATTTATGGCGCCACGGTTTCTGCTGTTTCTACAAACCAGAGGGGATGGTCTCTCTTGAGCGTTTCACGGAGGGCGTCGCCCTCTTTTTTATTTTCCAAAAGGAGGAAGAAGGCGGAGCCGGAGCCGGTCATGAGCACGGGGCGGGAGAGTGCGCGGAGGGCGCAGGCGGTTTCGCAGAGGATGGGATGGGTGGGGAAGAGGGCGCTTTCGAAGTCGTTGGACAGGGAGGAAAGAAGGAGGTTTTTGTCTCTTGTTTCCAGGGCCTTTACACAGAGGGCGGTGGTGTTTTCCGGCCGGCTGCCCCGGGCGTCGATGGCGGCGTAGGCTTTGGCGGTGGAGACGGAGACCTGGGGGCGGACGATGAGAAGGGGGAGGCCCGGCCATGAGGGAAGGGGGGTGAGTTTTTCCCCGATACCTTCACAGCGGGCGACGCCGGCAAGGACGCAGAAGGGGATGTCGGCACCCAGAGCGGCACCCAGGGCGGCGAGTGTTTCCGGGGTGTCCCCTGTTTCATAGAGGGCGGAAAGTCCCCGGAGGACGGCGGCAGCGTCGGAGGAGCCGCCGCCCATGCCTGCTTCGGAAGGGATTTCCTTGGCAAGGGTCATGGAGACGCCGCCTATGATATGGCGGGCAGCAAGGAAATGCTCCGCCGCCTTCACCATGAGGTTGTCCCTGCCCGCCGGGGCGCTGCCCTTCAGGATGGAAAGGCTGACGGTGTCCGCCTTTTTGAGGGTGATGGTGTCATGGAGGGAGATGGAGTGCATGACGGAGTCAATGTCATGGTATCCGTCCGGCCGTCTTTCTCCCACGGACAGGGTGAGATTGATTTTTGCATAGGCTGTTTCCTGTATCATTTCATGCTCCTTGTGGAAATAGGTTTTCTTTATTATAGCCTATAGGGGGACCGTTGTCCGCTATGGGCTGCCTGCTGGCTGTGAGCGGGTGGACTGTATTCCCGAAAGCAGGGAGGTTCAGACGGTGAGACGGTGAGACAGTCAGACATCAGACTTCCCGCCCCCCTCCGGCCATTCTTTGTCTGCAGCTCAGATGACAGTTGAGGGCGGGAAGTATAGCGCGTAACGTAAGGCTCCTTCCGCTGGAAGGAGCTGGGGGGCAGGGCTGAGGATAGGCCTTTGCGGAGCAAAGGCGCCGCCGACAGGCGGCCCTAACCTGCGGCGTCAGCCGTGCCCCCCTTTTTTACTTGCGGCGTCAGCCGCCACCACAACCCTCGGGCCAAAGGCCTATCAATCTTAAGAACCTTTTCCTTCCACAACCTTTTTACACAACCCTTCTACACAGCCCTTCTGCACCCACAAGGCAAAGCTGCACGGGGCCAATCAAAAAGGGGCTGTGAAAAAATACAGAAATGACACCGCTGCCACTCCACCTCACTGTCATT
>ERZ857775.2217-NODE-2217-length-19623-cov-22.426257_pt1 | contig 19623 bp, 19 predicted proteins | sample MGYA00519698_ERZ857775 | MGnify/ENA primary metagenome ERZ857775 (study PRJEB31778, sample SAMEA3449363) | human gut metagenome | biome: human gut; feature: human-associated habitat; material: faeces | place: United Kingdom | collected 2010/2012 ...
AGAGGACACGCATCTGGACGGTCACTTTAGCGCCCCAAAATAAATTATAGAACCTGTTTTTTACCTTTTAACAGGACAGCAACCGGTTCTTAGCGGGCAGCCCAGGATTCGATGGCCTTCCAGTAAGGTCCGTCCAGTTTGTCCTTGACCATCCGATATAACCAGCCAATCGTCCTTCCCTTGAGATAGGTGCGATATTGGTCTTCGGCCCCTTTCATGACCTCACTGATCAGGCAGGGACATTCCGAAAAGGAAGGCGGCAATTCGTGCGGATCCACAATGGCCATATGCTGCCTGATTTCGGCACATTGAAACCGATAATGGGGCCCCTCGATGGCCTCCACGACATCCCAAAACGTAATCTCATCAGCTTCCCTGGAAAGGCGATAGCCTCCCTTGACACCGGGAACCGCAGATACAAGTCCTTTTTTCCTAAGCTTCATGAAGATCTTTGACAGATACGTCTCTGAAATGCCTTGGAATGCAGCCATCTCCTTGATGCCGATGGACCGGGACGTCGTGGGAATGGCTAAATAGATCAAACAGTGGAGCGCATATTCAACGCCGACAGAAATTGACATAGTGAGTTGTCCTCCCTCCCAAAGGGATGTTTCTTTTCGCTAGCCCCTAACCGGGGTCCTTTTCATATGGTACGTCACAAGAGGGGATTTCGTCAATATTACAGATATAATATATCTGTAATATTTTAGGAAAATATAATTGACTCAATGTTTATAGAGATGATATACTTTAATCACGGAGTTAATCTATCCATAATAAAAAGGAGGACGCAATCATGCTGCCTAAAAAATTTTTCGACGTACTAAACCATGAAGGAGTCGTAACGGTCATTTCCTGGGGAGATACAGAAGAACCCCATTTTGCCAATACCTGGAATTCCTATCTGGTCATTACGGAAGATGAACGGATCCTGATCCCTGCTTATGGGTTCCGTGTCACGGAAAGAAATGTCAATCGAGTAGGGAAAATCAAGATGTCTCTTGGCTCCAAGGAAGTCAAAGGGTACAAAGACTATCAGGGAACGGGATTCTATCTTGAAGGCACGGCCCGCTTCCTATCGGAAGGACCTGACTATGACCGCATGAAGGAAAAATATGATTTCCTGACCCGCGTACTTGAAATCACGCCCACTTTTGTACAGCAAAAAATTTGATCAAGGCAAAGAAAAATAAAACGGGCCGCCTGCCTCTAAAGAGGACGGGCGGCCTGTTTTCGGAAGGAAATATCAATCGTGAGGGGAACCGTGCGTTTGGCCTTTCATGGCATACGAAGGCAATGATGAGGCGCGGTCCCAAACCGTCCCTTCTTCAAAGGGTGGGGACCGAATTCATCCGCCCTTACACATGTTCTTCGGCTTTCCGATTTCACTCCCCTCTTATACTTTGGAGCAAAAATCGCTCCGATTCTCCAGCACTACATCTCTCCATTGCATCCATAAAAAAGGAATCAAGCAATGGAGGCATATCGTGGTAGAGACTCGGCGCGGTTTGGCGCCTAGTCAAAAAGTTGGAAACCTAGCGGTCTCATCCTTTTTTCTGATACACCCTTTCCCCACCCACAAAGGTCATCTTCACGTCAAACTTCTCGTCAAAGATGGTCATGTCAGCCAGTTTGCCTTTTTCAAGGGAGCCCATTGTCTCATAGACGCCCAGCTCCTTGGCGGGATTGACCGTTGCCATGCGGATGACATCGGCGAGGGGTAGGCCCGTAGCCTTCAGGAAATGATGGAGACTGTGTTCCATGGTGTCGACGCTTGCCGCAATGGTCCCGTCCGCGAGAAGCGCCCTTCCGCCGCGGACATAGACTGTCTGCCCGCCGAGTTCACTGATGCCGTCGCCTTCCATGGCAGCCCGCATGGAATCGGTCACAATGACAATCTGGTCCGGCCCCTTGACTTTTACCAACAGGCGCAGGACCGCATCGTGGATGTGCAGCCCATCCGAGATGATCTCCGTTGTCACCGGAAGCGTCAGGGCCGCGCCGACCATGCCGGGTTTACGGTGATGAAGGGGACTCATGGCGTTGAAGGTATGGGTGATGTGGCTGGCCCCTGCCTTGATGGCCCGGCTGGCTTCTTCATAGGTTGCACCGGAATGACCAAGGGAAACGATGATGCCCTTTTTGCAGCATGAATGGATAAACGCCATGGAAGACAGTGTTTCCGGGGCGATGACAAGGACTTTGATGACGTCGCAGTAAGGGCGGATCCGCTCCATATTGGCCGCTTGGATTTCCTCGGCTTTTTGCGATCCCCGGTAACTGCCGGAAATGAAGGGCCCTTCCAAATAGGCCCCCAGGACACGGCTGCCGGGGCAGGGGACTTCCATAGCCTTACGAACGTTTCTGAGCGCCTTTTGAACGATGGGCCATACCCTTGTCATTGTCGTCGGTAAAAATGCCGTAACGCCGCATTTTGGAAGTTTCCGGCAGAGGATTTCCATGGAGGTCCGGGTCCCATCCATTGTATCGGCCCCGCCGCAGCCATGGATATGCATATTGATGAAGCCAGGCGAGAGATAGGCCCCCTTGGCGTCGATGCTTTCCGTACCCTCCGGTAAGGGGCTGCCTGCCGGGAGAATATCGTAGATATGGGTTCCAAAAAGGAGCGTCTGTCCTGTAAGGACGGTGTGTGGTAAAATAAGTTTGCTGTTGATGATGGCTTGCATAGCAATACTCCTTTGCAATCTGCCCAATGGCTTATTGATTTCCTCTTAATTATACCCCTGAAAGAGGTTGGAACTTATGCTGAATTTAGAAAAACTTTCGACTGAAGCCCGTAATCCTGCTTCCAGCCGGATTGACAAACTCGATACGCTGTCCATGATGCGTGTCATGAATGATGAAGACCAAAAGACGGCCCTTGCCGTTAAGGCCATCCTGCCGGATATTGCCCGGGCTGTTGATGTGATTGCGGCCCGGCTCAAAACAGGCGGCCGGCTCTTTTATATGGGAAGTGGGACGTCAGGACGGCTCGGCATTCTCGACGCCGTGGAATGTCCCCCCACCTACAGTACAGATCCGGACCTTGTCCAAGGGCTCATTGCCGGCGGCAAGGAAGCCATTTTTCGGGCCCGTGAAGGGGCGGAAGACTCTCTGGATAAAGGGGCAGACGATATTATTTCCCATGATCTTTCGGCAAAGGACGTCTTGGTCGGGATTACCGCGTCAGGCCGCACGCCCTACGTCCTTGGCGGCATGGAAGAAGCCCGGCGCCGCGGCGCTTTTGTCATTGGTCTTGCCTGCTCCAAGGAACCTGATATCGCTTGCACTGCAGATCTTATGCTCATCTGCCTTCCCGGTCCGGAAGTCGTGACGGGGTCGACGCGCATGAAGGCCGGGACCGTAACGAAGATGATCCTCAACATGCTCTCGACGGGCACCATGATCCGTCTTGGCAAAGTGCGGGGCAACCTCATGATTGACGTAAAGGCGACCAATGAGAAACTAAAGGAACGGGCGACGCGCATCGTCATGACCGTGACCGGCATGGACCGGGCCGCGGCGGAAAAGGCCCTTAGGGAGTCAGACGGCCGTGCACGCCTTGCTGTAGAGCGATGGGAGGCCAGCCATGACTCGTGAAAAAGAGATTGCCCAAAAGATCTACGCCATCGTGGGCCCCAAGGACAACATTGAAACAGTGACGCACTGCATGACGCGTCTGCGCCTGCACCTCGTAAAGGACGCGGACCTTGCTGAGCTAAAGGCCATTCCTGGCGTCCTCGGCGTCAACCAAAACGGTGACGAGCTGCAGATTGTCCTAGGTCCGGGAAAGGTGATCCGCGTGGCTGATGCCTTTGCGGCCCTTCTTGACGGAAATGAAGCACCCACGCCGAATGACTCCAAGGAGATGCCCAAAGAGCCAGCCGGCCTTTTTGGCGTCCAAGGGGAGGTGGGGGACGGCAAAGCCCTCCATGAAGCCATTCGGCAAAAAAACGCCACGCCGGCAAAAGCCTTTCTGCGCAAAGTGGCGTCCATCTTCATGCCCCTTATTCCGGGCTTTGTGGGCTGCGGTTTTTTGACGGGCCTTTTGGGCATCGTGAAATTCTACGACCCCGCTCTTCTTGCCCTGGCGCCCCTGCGCATTCTGCTTCTAGCGGGAAGCGCCATCTTCCAGTCCATGAATATCCTCGTCGGTTGGAACGCGGCCAAGGTCTTTGGCGGTTCGCCCGTTATTGGCGGCATCTTGGGAGCCCTCATTTCCCATCCCGGCCTTGCCGACCTCACCCTTTACGGCATGCCCTTGACGCCAGGCCGGGGCGGCGTCTTTGCCGTCCTCCTCGTTACCCTCCTTGCGGCCTACGGGGAAAAGCAACTGAGGAAAATCGTGCCGCCTGCCTTTGACCTTTTTGTGACGCCTACCCTTGTCATCCTTGTTATGTCTCTTTTGGCGCTCTACGTTCTGCAGCCAGTGGGCGGCTTTTTAGCAGAAACCATTGGCCGGGGCGCCACGGAAGCGGTGGAGCGGGGCGGCGCCGTGACGGGCTTTCTTTTGGGCGGCTTCTTTCTGCCCCTTGTCATGATGGGCGTCCATCAGGGCCTCACACCCATCCACGCCGAGCTCATCAGCCAATTTGGCTATACGATCCTTCTTCCCATCCTTGCCATGGCGGGCGCCGGGCAGGTGGGGGCTGCTCTTGCAGTCTATGTGAAAACAAGGAACCCACGTCTTAAAAAGATTGTGGCGTCGTCCCTTTTTGTCGGCGTCATGGGCGTCGGCGAGCCTCTTATTTACGGTGTGACCCTTCCTTTGGGCCGGCCCTTTATCGGGGCCTGCATTGGCGGAGCCTTGGGCGGCGCTGTGGAAGCGGCCTTTCATGTAGGGGCCCTTTCCATGGGTATTTCAGGTCTCCCCCTTCTGCCCAGTACGACCCATCCCTTGATGTACCTCGCAGGCCTTCTTGTCGCTTATGTAGGCGGGTTTGCTGCCGCGTGGATCCTGGGTTTTGATGACCCGCAGGACGCGAAAGGAGGCGCATGATGGAAAAAGGCATTTCCCTTTATCCCGGTCTTGGCATGACGCGGGAGGAACTCGTTGGACGGGTGGAACAGGCGGCCCAAAAAGGCATGACCCGCCTCTTTTTATCCTTTCATATCCCTGAGACCAATGAGGCGGCCTTTCAAAAGGATATCGACGCCCTTTTTGAAGCGGCTCGGTGCTATGACCTGAACGTCGTCGGCGACCTTGTGCCAGGTCGTCCCATTCCGGAGGCCTTGACCCATCTGCGCCTTGATGACGGCTTTACGCCGGAGCGCATAAAAGAGCTGCAGACGTGCTATCCGCAAAAGACCCTCGTCCTTAACGCGTCGACCGTGACGGAAGGATTTCTTCTTTCCCTTGAGAAAGCCGGTGTTGACGTAGGATGCGTCGAAGCGCTCCATAACTTTTATCCCCGGCCCCATACGGGCCTATCAGAAGCCTTTTTCCTGCGGCAAAATGCCCTCTGTCACCATTATGGCATCAAAGTCGGCGCCTTTGTGCGGAGCTTTGGCGCCTGCCGCGGTCCGCTTTTTAAGGGACTCCCCACGCTTGAAATACATCGGACCCTGGATTTTTTCCTGGCCCTGCAGCATCTGAGGCTCCTTGGAACTGACGCCTTTTATATTGGGGACGACGGAGCAACGGAAGACGAACTGGACGCCCTAGCCCAATTGGATGACGTCCTTACCCTTACGCTGTTGACGGAAAAAATCACGGCCCTTCATGAAAAACTTGCTGCCTGTATCTTTACGCTGCGGCCCGATGAGGCCGAAGAGGTCCTGCGCGCCCAAAATAGCCGTGCTCTCTTTAAAGAAATGGATATCCCGCCCTTTACCTTGAAATATCTGCCGCAGGGTACAGTGACCCTCGATAACCGTCTTGCCGGCCGTTATGCTGGTGAAGTTGAGATTACCCTTACGGACCTTCCTGCTGATCCCAGCGTCAACGTCATGGGACGGGTGAGCGAGGAGGAACGGTTCCTGCTGGGTCTCATGCGGGGTGGGGCACGGTTTAGATTTAGGCTTGTCACAAAAGCTGCGCCGATTAAAAGTAAAAAGTGATCCCTTGCCTTGGAAAAGCGTCGGGAAAGTAAGGAATCCAAGGCTTGTTGAATAAAACTGGGAGCGAGCGTACCTGATTTTGCGTAATCTGGATGGACCAAAATCGGGTACGCTTCTTTTTGTTTCCTAGATCGATTGGATTCTAAAAATAGCTTATTATTCTTCAAATCCACTTATTTTACCTTATTTTCCCCTATTTTAAAAATAAACTGTGAACTTCTTGCTCTTTTATTCATCCTTACATTGCAAATCTACCGATTTTGCGCTATGATAAGCCTGTGGATGGGACTGTACAGACCCCATCTTTTTCATTATGGCAAAAAGGAGGTCACATCATGAAAAAGAATAAGAACCAGCATCGCGTGCAGGATATCCTGAAGCTCATCCGTACGGAAAGGGATCCCTACTTTTTGGAACGCGCCCTTGACAGTTACCACGATCACGATATAGCCGATGTGCTCCCTCTTTTAAGTTCGCCCGAATGGAAGCGCCTGGCAAGTCTTTTGCCGGCTCCCTATCTTGCCGATTTGATGGAATATGTCGATGACAAGGAATCCCTTTTTGAGGTTCTGCCAGCTGAAAGGGCAGCTGCCATCCTCACCCAGATGGAGCCTGACGAAGCCGTCGATTTCCTGAAGGAAACCCAAAGTGCCCAAAAAGAAGCATGGGTGGCGCATTTGGATGAGGCGACACGGCAAAAACTGACGCGCCTGGCCGCCTATGATGAAGATACGATTGCTTCCCGGATGACAACGAACTTTGTTGCCGTCGAGGAAGGTCTTGATGTTCCTTCCGTCATGCGCACAGTTGTGCGGGAAGCGGCTGACCATGATGAAATTGCGGTCATCTATGCCCTCAATGACCGTGCTCAATTTGCCGGGGCCTTTTCCCTCAAGGATCTCATCATTGCAAGACGGGATACTCCCCTTAACGAAATCATCGTGCGAGGATACCCTTACGTTTATGCCAGCGAAAAGATCAGCGACTGCCTGCAGCTGATTGAAGAATACAGTGAAGCTTCCATTCCTGTCCTATCGCCGGACCATCGGATCCTTGGCGTTGTAACCGCAAATGACGTAGCGCAGCTCCTTGATGATGAAATGGGCGAAGACTATGCTAAACTGGGCGGCCTCTCCGCTGAAGAAGACCTGGACGAACCGCTCAAAACGTCCATCAAGAAACGGCTGCCCTGGCTTATTCTGCTTCTTGGCTTGGGTCTTGTCGTTTCAAGCGTCGTCAGTCTATACGAAAACGTCGTGGCAAAGTTGACCCTTATCATGGCCTTTCAGTCCATGATCCTTGATATGTCGGGAAACGTTGGGACCCAGTCGCTTGCCGTAACCATCCGTGTCCTTATGGATGAAGAACTGAAACCAGGCGATAAATGGCGGCTCATCCGAAAGGAAGGGGGCGCCGGTTTCTTCAATGGACTGATCCTGGGATGCATTGCCGTTTTGGGCATTGGTTTTTATATCTATGCGGTAAAATCCTACGATGCCCTTACGGCCTTTGGCATATCGTCCTGCATCGGCCTTTCCCTGGTCCTTGCCATGTTTATTTCGAGTCTTGTAGGGACCGTGGTCCCGATGGGCTTCAAAAAGATCCATATCGATCCGGCCGTGGCCTCGGGCCCGCTCATTACGACCGTTACGGACCTTGTGGGTGTCGTGACCTATTATACCCTGGCGTGGGCGATGCTGGTGCATGGATTGGGGCTGTAAGCGCGTAGGCATCAGCATTTAAAAGGGACAGCTTGTGGAATCGGCGCGCTCCCTATGAAATCAATGGAGGCTTGGCTTACTGTACAAGCTATCAGCAGCTGGAACGGTAGGTGTGGTGGCAGGCAAACTTGTAAAGAAATGGAATTGAAAAGAAAAGGGCCTCGGACCCTTTCTTTCGACTCCCCGATTCTCTTCGCCCCTGCTGAAAAAATCCCCTTGCTGTGATATAATGATATGTCAACTTAACTAGACAAGGAGAGATCATCCATGAGTTCAACCAACCTCGAAATGGGTATTGTCGGCCTGCCGAATGTAGGCAAGAGCACCCTCTTCAACGCCATTACGAAAGCTGGGGCGGAAGCGGCCAACTATCCATTCTGCACCATAGAGCCCAACGTCGGTATCGTCGATGTCCCAGATCCACGGCTCCAGGTCCTGAGCGACCTATACCATTCCAAACGCATTGTTCCGGCGGGCATGAAGTTTGTCGATATTGCAGGCCTTGTGAAGGGCGCCTCCAAAGGTGAAGGCTTGGGCAACAAATTCCTCAGCCATATCCGCCAGACCGACGCCATTGCCGAAGTGGTGCGCTGCTTTGAAGACGGCAACATCACCCACGTCGAAGGCTCCATTGACCCTATCCGCGATATTGAAATCATCAATACGGAACTGTGCCTGGCTGACCTCGAATCGGTGGAAAAGCAGCAGCTCAAGGTCCAGAAGCTCTTAAAGAGCGGTGACAAGACGGCGCCTGCGAAAAATGCCCTTCTGACCCGTCTCGTCGAGGCCCTCGGCGATGCCAAGCCGGCCCGTCAGGTGGAAATGACAAAGGATGAAAAGGAGATGATCCGTGAACTCGATCTCCTCACCTTGAAACCAATTCTGTACGTAGCTAACGTTTCCGAAGAAGAGGCCGCCGACGCGTCCGGAAACCCCCATGTGAAGGCGCTAACGGAATATGCCGAAAAAGAAGGGGCCCAGGTCATCACCATTTCTGCCAAGGTCGAAGAGGACATTGCTTCCCTGCCGGCAGACGAAGCCAAGGAGTACCTTGAAATGGAAGGCCTCACCGAAGCGGGTCTTGATCGCCTCATCAAAGCTGGGTTCTCCCTCCTAGGTCTCCAGACCTTCCTCACGGCAGGGGAAATGGAATCTCGTGCCTGGACCATCGTCAAAGGATTTACGGCACCTCAGGCAGCTGGCAAGATCCATTCGGACTTTGAAAAAGGCTTCATCCGTGCTGAAATTGTTTCCTACGATGACCTCGTTGCCTGTGGCAGCAAACAGGCTGCCCGTGAAAAGGGCCTTGTGAGACTGGAAGGCAAGGACTACATCATGCAGGACGGCGACGTCGTCGAATTCCGCTTCAACGTGTAAAAAAGGGGTGAGGGCCATGCTGTTTGATACCCATATGCATGCCGATTATTCCTGCGATGCCGAAATGACCATCAAGGATGCCATGGAAGCGGCCAAAGCCGCTGGTCTTGGCATGATCCTGACGGAACACTGGGACCGGGACTATCCGACGAACCCGGAAAGCTTTCTTTTTGACATCAACGATTATTTCAAAAAAAACGCACCCTATCGGAGCGATACCGTGCTCCTTGGCATTGAAATGGGGCTCCAGCCCCATACCATCGAGGAGGACCGGATGGTTGCAAAAAGCCATCCCTTTGACGAAATCGTTGGCTCCATGCACTGTTATCGCGGCCTTGATATGTATGAACGGACGACTTACGACGGCGTTGCCAAGGATCAGGCTGTGGGGTACTATCTTGAGGATTCCCTCAAATGCCTCGAACAGGACCCGAACTTTGACACCTATGGTCACATCGACTATATCTGCCGCTACTGGCCCTATGAAGACAAGAACCTCCATTACAGCGAGCATGCCGATCTGTGGGACGAAGTCATGAAGCACCTCATTCGCCTCGATAAGAGCATTGAAATCAATACGCGTCGCCTTGCCGTGCCCGGTGCGGTGGAGTCCCTGACGGAACTTTATACGCGCTATGCCGAACTGGGCGGCAAGTACGTGACCTTGGGCAGCGACGCCCATGCGGCAAAAGCCGTGGGCATGCACTTTGATGTGGCCCAAAAGATCGCCAAAACGGCAGGGCTCACCATTGTCTACTACAAAAAAAGACAGCGCCAGCTGCCGAAATAAAGAAAACGCCGTGAAGGAAGGAGACTTCTTTCACGGCGTTTATTCATCAAATATCTGAAAAACGATTTCCTTATGGAATCTGTTTGCAACGAAAAATATGTTACTACTTTGAAAATAAAACGCAAATGTAATGAAAAAAATTTCATTTTATTTGCGTTGCGCTTTTGTTATGCTCATGGGATGAAACTCAATCGGATGGGAGGGAGGTTTTTCGTGAAAGAAAGCACGACGCTCGAAAAATCCGCTGCTGACGATGGAAGGCAACAGGCTATGCTTTTTTCATTTTGTTTCGTAGAAGGCCTCTTTCCTTTTCTTGTAAAATCGGCATTATGCCACATAAAAATCACCTTTTCCGCATGACAATTTGATTGAGCTTTGGCATCGTACCTGATATAATGTAAGAACCATTCTGAAGGAGGATTTCCATATGCGCCGACAGCGTTTAGGCATCATGGGCGGGACCTTTGACCCCATCCATAATGGTCATCTTGCGATTGCCCGCGCCGCTATGGATGCCATGGCCCTTGATCGGGTCCTTTTCATTCCCGACTATTTGCCGCCCCATAAAGCGGCCGGATGGGCGCCGGCCGGGGACCGCATGGCCATGACCCTTCTTGCGACGATGGACGAGCCGCGTTTTTTGGTGTCCGATATGGAGCTGGTCCGCAAGGGCCCTTCCTATACAGTCGATACCATGCGGATCCTCCATCGTCGGTGGCATCGCTTTTATGACCTGTACTTCATCATTGGCGGGGATTCAGCCGAAGCCCTTGATACGTGGTGCCGCATCGAAGAAACGATGCGCTACTGCACCTTCCTTGCCATTGGACGGGTTGGGTACAGGGAGCGTCATGAAGATGTGACAAAACGACTGGCCCAAAAAGGACTCACCCGCCTCGTGTGGATTGACGCCAAAGCCCCGGATATTTCTTCCACCATGATCCGGCAGCGCCTTTCCCGCGGTGAATCCATTGATGGACTTGTTCCTCGGACTGTAGTGGACTACATGAGACAGAGAGACCTCTACCGTCGGTAGGGGGGCTCTCTTTTTTGTTGGGTGAAAGGGTCAGCCCAAAAATCGGGTAGCCTCGTGCGGAAATGAAAGGCGCCAGAAGCCGGTGACTCATTGTGTCCTTCGGACAGGGCGCTGAATTATATTTGCCCTCAAACATGTTTTTTTGCCTTCTGCGATTGCATCAAAGCAGCCTCGGAACCCGGGCAAATCTGCTTTGCTTCCGCTCAAGATGAGACATCGCTGCGCGCCTTATCCACTACCAAAAGGACTTGTCTATTGCAACGCAGCATCAAGTGGCTTTTGGTTCCCCGCCTTGGTAAGGCGGAACAGGGTTCGCCGTTTCTAAGGTAAAACCCGAAGATAAAAGAACGGGAGTGATCAGATGATTGCTGCTCATCTCATCCTTAAGAAAAATGAGGGAGCGAAAAGTCTGGTTCCACATCTTAGGGTCTTTTGCCTCAGCGCTCGATGCGCAGCATCGATCTGCCCCGTCAGGGCGGTAAACGCATCGCCGATCGATTCGCGAACTTCCCTGTGCCTTGGAAAAAGCGAAGCGAGAGATCGTGACAGGGCGGTTAAGTGAGTCGCCGAATTTTTTGTTACCCCTTATGCTGAAAAATTCGTGCAGAAAGCTTACTCATAGGGCAGCGACAATAGGAGCAGTTGGAGTATCCTCTGCCGGAAAGGCCGGTCTTCTCATGTGAAACAGCAGAGAGCGAGCCCTTTTGGTGGTGGATGAGGAGGCCCGGGTTTGGGGCCGGCCTCCTGCACTTTTGTCTTTGAATCGACCTCACATCGCCTTCGTTTCGACAAGAAATGTGAACCCGATCATAAGGCGCCGCCCTTCTGGTCTTTTCGCCAGCTGCCGCAGGCAGCCTTCACCAAGCTGCAAAAGCAGATCCTTAGCCAGGAATGCCTGCATTCCCTTAGCCTGCCGCCTCCGGCGGCCTTAGCCCAGATTTCATCGGCGCGACTTGCGAGCCGATTTCAATTCAAGTAAGGAGCTAACCAATCATGGATTTTTCCCAAATGAAAGAACAGCTTCGCCAAAGCCTTCAGCCAAAGCGCTTTGAGCATAGCGTGGCCGTCAGTGAAACTGCCGTTGCGCTTGCCCGTCATTACGGGGTCGACGAAGATAAAGCCGCCCTTGCCGGCCTGCTCCACGACTGTGCCCGCAAGTATTCGACCAAGGATTTTGTGGAGGTATCAAAAAAGCTGGGCGTCCCGCTCACGGATATCGAAAAGGCGCAGCCCATCCTTATCCATGCCATCTTGGGGCCCCTTGTCGCAAAGAGGGACTATGGCGTTACCGATGAGGAAGTCCTGTCTGCTATGCGTTATCATACAACGGGCAAAGCCCATATGACGGCCCTTGAAAAAATCATTTATCTGGCAGACCTTACGGAACCGCATCGTGACTTTCCTACCGTGGACGAAATGCGGCGCCTTACGATGAAGGATCTTGATGAGGCCATGATTGCCGCCTATGCCAATACGATGGAATACCTGATGCACCAGCATCTGTTGATCCATCCGGATTGTCTGGACGGCTATAACGAACTGGTCCTTGCGGCCAAACACAATAAGAAGGAGTAATCGCAACCCATGAGTGATATGGAACAATCAGGCGTGAAGAAAAAGAAAAAGCGGCTCCGCAAGGGACGTGTTTTTCTTCTCCTCATCCTTTTGATCGGGATCTTGTGCGGCGGCTTCATGGCTGGCATGGGCCTTTATGACCGATTTTTCAGTGCCGATGATCCCGTGCCTAAACAGAAAGAGAACCAACTCCTCACAGAAGAACCTCTTTCAAGCCGCATCAACGTCCTGCTCCTCGGGAAAGATGACGGGGACAGCGAGGATATGAATAACCCCGATGCACCGAAGCGGACAGACTCCATGATGGTCGTCAGCTTTGACCCAGAGAAAAAACAGATTGCCATCGTCGGACTGCCGCGTGATACACGGGTCACCATTCCCGGCCGGCGGGGTCATGACAAGATCAATGCCGCATACGCCTATGGCGGTACCAAACGGGCCGTGCGCACGGTGGAACAGCTCCTCCAGATTCCCATCAACTACTACATGGTCGTTGATTGGCAGGGCTTCATTAAAGTCATCGATATGCTGGGCGGTGTGGACCTATACGTTGATAACAACATGGATTATGAAGATCCTTACGCCAACCTCAAGATCCACCTCAAAAAAGGCTACCAGCACCTGGATGGTGAAAAGGCAGGTCAGTATGTCCGCTTCCGTCACGATGAATTGGGCGATATTGGCCGTGTGGAGCGTCAGCAGAAATTTATGAAAGCCCTGGCTGGACAGTTCTTTACCTTCACGAATATGCTGAAGCTTCCTATGATCATCAACACCGGCCTTGACTACGTCGATACGGACATGAACCTGATGACCATGATCCGTGCCGCCAACTGCTTCCGCATCTTTGGCGAAAACTCCATCAAAAGTGAAATGCTCGATGGTGATTTCAAGACCATCGATGATATCAGTTACTGGGTTACGACGCCGTCCCAGGTTTCGCACACCCTCGATAAACTGGGGATTCCCCATAAAAGGATTACAGAAATTTAAGGAGGTTCCATCCATGAATCCAAAAGAACTCGCAAACGCCATTGCCGCCGCCGCTGCTGACAAAAAAGCAAAAGACATCCTGCTTCTCAATATGGTTGGCCTGTCCCCTGTGACGGACTACTTCATGATTTGTTCTGCCCAGAGCGCGACTCAAGTCCGAGCCATCGCAGACAGCATCGAAGATAAACTGGCCGAAACACGCGGCATCCTGCCCTCCCACAAAGAAGGCTACACCGAAGGCAACTGGATCCTTATGGATTACGGCGACTGTGTGGCCCATATCTTCCGGGAAACGGAACGTGACTTTTATAACCTGGAACAGCTCTGGGCCGATGCCCCGTCTGAAGCCTATGTGGAAACGGAAGGAGAAGCATGAGCCCGAAAAAAGAACCGGCCAGCGTCAAGACCATTGGCAGTCACCGCGTTGGCGATGTCGTGGAACTTACGGCCGTGCGCATGAATGACCAGGGCGTTTTTCTTGATGCTGGAACGGGGAATACCAGCGATGATATTCTCCTTCATAAGCACCAGATGACATCGCCTGTTTCCGTTGGCGATAAGGTCAAGGTCCAGCTCTACCTCGATGCCAAGAACCGGATCACGGCGAGCATGAAGCTTCCCAAGATGCGGGAAGGGCAGCTGGGATACGTCAACGTGATTTCCGTGAACAGGATGGGCGGATTTGTCGATATCGGCGCTGAACGCGGCGTCTTTTTGCCCTATAGCGAAATGCGGGGCCATGTTTCCCCCAATCAGCATATCTGGGTGAAACTCTACCGTGATAAGTCAGGCCGTCAGGCCGTGACCATGCGTGTCGAAGAAGATATGGAACGGGCCAGCCGTCCGGCAGAAGGCGTCAAAGTGGGGGATGCGCTTACAGGGACCGTCTACAATATCCTTAAGGATGGCTTTTTCCTTTTTACAAAAGAACGCTATATCGCTTTTATCCATCGCAGTGAAGTCCCTGGCGGACGCCTTGACTTTGGTCAGCGTATCACAGGACGCGTCACCTACGTTCGTGCAGATGGACACATCGATATGTCCCTGCGCCTTGTCAAAGAAGAAGCCATGCTGGACGATGCGGATAAGATCCTCTTCTTTCTCGAAAAGCGCAATGGCACCATGCCTTATTCCGATGATACGCCGCCGGCCATCATCAAAAGCGTCTTTGATATCTCTAAATCCGCCTTTAAGCGCGCCTTGGGCCGCCTTATGAAAGAAGGCAAAGTCGTGCAGGAAGATGGGTGGACAAGTTTAAAGAAATGAAAGTGAAGAAAAGACCACGCTCTTGCAGCGTGGTCTTTTTGGCTGTCAAGCTGTCTCATTCAGGGCCCCGCCCTGAATGGCTGTCTTACGGCAAAGCCGCGGCTGTCGAGCGAGAGAGGGGAAAGGATGCTGTGGTGCTGTGGGGCTAAGGCAGCCTTCGGCTGCTGGCTGAGGCGGAAGGCCTATGAAAACAGGTCCTTCCTTGGCTAAGGCGTTGCGCTTGGCCAAGGCCGCCAGAGGCGGCAGGCTAAAAGACCGTGAGGGCGTCGCCAAACCTTCTCCCATTGGAATCTTTTGGTCGAGTCTTTCCCGTGGGGTTTTTGCCTTAGAGACGGCGAAAGCCGTTCCGCCTTACCAAGGCGGGGGACCATCAAGTGAGGTCATAACATGACCTCCTTTATGGTGGTGGATGAGGAGCGGAGCAACGTCTCATCATGAGCGGTAGCGAAGCAGATTCGCCCGGAGTTTCGAAGGACGCTTTTGGAGCGAAGCGGAAGTCCGAGAAACATGTTTGAGGGCGAATTAAGTTCCGCCCCCTCCCGTAGGGCGGTTTGGGGCGGTGCCTCACGGTCTTTTGACTTAGAACTGCCTTTGTATCGCCTTAGAATCACCTTAGAACGACAAGAAACGCAACTCCGACAACACAATTGCCGCATAGCGGCAATCTGCCCCCTCCGGTCGGGACGCTTTGGTGCCGCGCCTTTATATCTTCCATCTCCCAAAATAATATATTGACAACAGCGGTATACTTGAGCTATAATGAACAAGTCTTTTGGGGGCATAGCTCAGCTGGGAGAGCGCTTGCATGGCATGCAAGAGGTCAGGAGTTCGATCCTCCTTGTCTCCACCAATTTGGACTCAGATCCATGTGGCTTCAGTCACATGGATTTTTTGTTGTAATAAAGCCCCCTCCTTCAAAATAAAGGAGGGGGCTTCTTTTCCTGCCGCCTTAAGGGTGGCTTTTTTGTTTCCTGATTTCCTTTGCAACGGCTTCATAAAGAAGAAGCGTGGCTTCGCAGTCTGCCAGGGCTTCATGATGGCGATGGATGGGAATATTGAAGTGCGCGAGAAGCGCTGCAAGGCCCGTTTTTCCGCCTACAGCTTCACGGGAGAGGTGGCGCAGGATGAGGCGCGACGTATCTAAAAAAGGCGGGCGGAAGGCCTTCATGCCGTAACGGCGACAGGCAAGGTTGATGGCCATGATATCGTTGTAGCCGATATCGTGCCCCATGACGGCACTGCCTTCCACAAAGGCAAAAAAACGTTTTAGGACCTCGGGGAGCTGAGGTTTATCCTTCACCATGTCCCGCGTAATACCCGTCATTTCCGTAACGCGTTTGCTGATCTTCGTCCTAGGTCGGATAAGCTCACGAAAAACGGCTGTCTGCCGGCCTAAGAAATCCACCTTGATGGCAGCAATTTCAATGATATCATCTTCGGCGTAGCCGGCCAGTTCAAGGTCAAAGACGACCATGTCGCAGGTTGTAGGGTCCCGCAGTTCCTTGGCATCGACCTTTTGCTGCTCTGCCTTTCGCCAGCGCTTGTAGAGCAGATTGCGCCGCTCTTGCGGCGTCATCGGCTTGCGTGTTCGTGTATCCCGTCTCGGTCCGCGGGTCCGTTCTTCCACTGTGATCACTCCGTAGGATTGTAGTTGGAAGTCTATTATACCGCATGGCTACCGTGCTGTCACGAAATTGAGGGGGAGAAGGCACTTTGAGGCCGGCGCCAAACCGTCTTCCTATTGGTCGTGGGCGCCGAATTAAATCCGCCCTTAAACATGTTTCTCGGACTTCCGCTCCAAAAGCGTCCTTCGAAACCCGGGCGGATATGCCTCTCTAGCCGCTCGCAAGGAAACGTCGCTGCGCTCCTCATCCACCACCGAAAGGGCACGCGTGCCTCATTTTAATGAGGCAACATGCGGCTTTCGGTCCCCCGCCTTGGCGGGGCGGATCGACTCTACGAGTCGAGTTCTAAGGCGAAAAGACCCGACAGGAACGGTTCGATGCAGGAGCACCGAACCTAAAGAAAAAAATAAAAAAGTAAGCCTTACCCCGAATCAAAGCGTGTTTTCGGGTTAAGTCTTTTTAGTTGATTCTGCATAGTTTGCTATCAATGACCTTCTATTGGCTTTTCTATACTAAGTACAAAAATCACTAGGCAATACCTTTATTCTCAGCACGAACTGCCTCCGAATCTTTTGCCTTAGAGACGGCGAATGCCGATCCGCCCGTAGGGTGGTTTGGGGCGGCACCTCCTGGTCTTTTCCCTTACGGTCTTTTAGTACCGTATGTGCGAGAAAGCTAGAGCCGCAGGCTCGTGGCAGCCTCACACCAAAAAACGCAGCGCCCAGTGGACGCTGCGTTTTACATTACCTCACTCTTTATCCGAGCTTTTCTTCATTCTGCATCGAGCCGTTCGTACAGGGCTCTCCGCGCCATGGCATCTTCCTTGGTCTTTTTGAAGAGTTCCTTTGCGACATCGGGGAATTCGTGTTCGAGGGAGGCATAGCGGACTTCTCCACGGAGGAAGGCTTCAAAATCACCTGTCGGGGCCTTGCTGTCAAGGAAGAAGGACTTCTTGCCTTCAGCCTTTGCTTATGTGTGATAAAGAAGCAATAGAAGTGCAAAAAATTTTGCCGTTCCTATCCGACACTTGGCCATTGTGTCGGATAGGTCGGGCGGTTATTCGGGCAAGTCAATCTTGCCGACAAAGCTGTAATAAATCTCAATGTCCTGCCTGCGGGTGCCGTTCTCATCATAGCTGCACTCATGCACCACAATTTTCTCGATCATTTCCCGCAAGAGAGTGGGGGTCAGTTCTTCAAAGGCAAGGTGCTTGCGGACAATGCCCATAAATTTCTCGGCGTTGACGGTAGCTGCCTGTGACTTGTCCAGTTCGGCTTGCAGGGCGGCGGCTCTCTTTTTCAGCTCCGCTTGCTCGGCTTCGTAGTCAGCCGACAGTTCCATGAAACGCTCATCGCTGATTTTGCCGTTTACATTGTCCTCATACAGCCGCTTGATAATGCGGCTGATTTCAGAAATGCGTTCCTGCGCCTGTTCAAGCTGCTTGATGGCTGCGGCGGTCTTTCGCTTGCCGCCGATCTCGTTCTGCTGGACAAGTAGTTTCACAAACCGGCTCTCATGCTTGGCTGCGTATTCGGTCACTTGCCGGAGATTTGCCAGGACACCAGCGGTCAACAGATCGGTGCGGATAAAGTGCGCCGTACAGTTGCGGGTGCGCTTCTTGTAGCTGCCGCAGATGTAGCAGTCCTGTTTGCGGTCTTTGTTCTGATACCGCTGCTGATACAGCACATGGCCGCAGTCGGCGCAGAACAAAATCCCGGAGAACAGCCCCACTTCATCGTAGCGGTTCGGGCGTTTGCGCTGTTTGCGTAACTCCTGCACCCGTTCGGTAACGTACAATTTTTTGCGCACTTTGACAGCAGGATAGCGTCCAGATAGGAAGGAGGGCACGGCCCGCCCCGGTATGATTCGAGTTGTCGAGACAAGAAGCATATTGGAGGAGAGCCATGCCCGAGCCAATCGTAACACTGAACGAGGAGAGCCTGAAGTCCGATCTGCGCGAGCTGGTGAGAAAGACGGTCGAGGACACCCTGAACGGCCTTCTGGATGAGGAGGCGGGCGACCTCGTCGGCGCGGAGCGCTACGAGCGCGCCGCGGGGCGCGAGGCCTATCGGGCCGGCCACTACGACAGGAGCCTGGCAACGACGTCCGGCGAGGTCACGCTGCGCATGCCCAAGCTCAAGGGGATGAGGTTCACCACGGCGATCATCGAGCGCTACCGGCGCCGCGAGACCAGCGTCGAGGAGGCGATGATCGAGATGTACCTGGCCGGCGTCTCGACGCGCAGGATCGAGGACGTCTCCGAGATCCTGTGGGGGTCGAGCGTGTCGGCGGCGACCGTCTCGAACCTGAACGAGAAGGCGTTCGCCGCGGTCGAGGAGTGGCGAAACCGCCCGCTCGTTCGCGCCTACCCCTACGTCTACGTCGACGGCATCTACCTGAAGCGCAGCTGGGGCGGGAGCTACGAGAACGTGGCGGTGATGGTGGCGATAGGCGTCAACGACGACGGCTACCGCGAGGTGATAGGCGCCGCCGAGGGCTTCACCGAGTCGGCCGAGTGCTGGCGGGAGTTCCTCTCGTGGCTGAAGTCGCGCGGGCTGCGCGGGGTCAGGATGTTCACCGGCGACAAGGCCGCCGGCATGGTCGGCTCGATCGCCGAGGTCTTCCCGAACGCCGCCTACCAGCGCTGCACGGTCCATTTCTACCGCAACGCGCTGGCGAAGGTGCCCAAGTCCAAGAGGCCCAAGGCGGCCGCGATGCTCAAGGCCATACACGCCATGGAGTCGCGCGAGGCCTCCGAGGCCAAGGCCCTCGAGGTGGCCGACGAGCTCGACTCAATGAGGCTGAAGGAGGCCGCGAAGGTCGTCCGCGACGGATACGCCGAGACCCTGACGTACACGCGCTTCCCGCGCGAGCACTGGCGGCGCATACGCACCAACAACGCCATCGAGCGCCTGAACCGCGAGATCCGCAGGCGCACGCGCGTGGTCGGGACGTTCCCCGACGGGAAGAGCGCCCTCATGCTCGTGACCGCGAGGCTCAAGTACGTGGCCGAGAGCGAGTGGGGCTCGAGGCGCTATCTGGACGTGACTCTGCTGGAGGGGTAGCCGCACCGGACGGCGGGCTTATGAGGCTGTCGGAAAAGTGCGCAAGATTCTTGACGGTACCACCCGTTCCCATGTTTCCTTGTCGATGATCGGCTCATGGTGGTTCTCGAAAATG
>ERZ857775.2220-NODE-2220-length-19592-cov-15.704765_pt1 | contig 19592 bp, 14 predicted proteins | sample MGYA00519698_ERZ857775 | MGnify/ENA primary metagenome ERZ857775 (study PRJEB31778, sample SAMEA3449363) | human gut metagenome | biome: human gut; feature: human-associated habitat; material: faeces | place: United Kingdom | collected 2010/2012 ...
TCGCCGTCATTTACAGAGAAGTTCACGCCGTCAAGGGCGCGGGTGATATTCGGCTCTGTACCGTAATACTTTTTCAGGTCGATAGTCTGTAAAATTCTCATACTCAAAACTCCTTTCAAGGCTTTCTGCCTGTTGATAAGGCTATTGTAAAACCCAAATGTCCGCGAAATGTTACAGCGGCCAAAAAATTTCATTGAAAATCGGGGTGAAATGTTACAACGCTCGGACATTTCAAAAAAATTTACGGCGGGCAGCCGGAAATGGCCGTCCGCCGCATTCTATTTTGTCGGCAGCATAATGGAAAATTCCGAGCCCTTGCCCGGCTCTGAAACCACTTTGATATAGCCGCCTTGCCGCGTTACGATCTCTCGGGCCAGATACAGTCCAATGCCCACGCCCTGCTGTTCGTGTACTTCTTCCTCACGATAAAAGCGCCGGAAGATAGCAGCCTGATTACTTTCGGAAATGCCCTTGCCGGTATCGGCTACTTTGATCTCCACATACATTTCCCACGGTATCACCGACACCGTAATTTTTCCACCTGCCGGAGTATACTTCACCGCATTGTCCAACAGGTTAAAGAGGGCTTCGGATGTCCACTTGCTGTCATGGGAAAAGGTCAAATTCTCCGGGCAGTCCACAGATACAGCGATTTTCTTTTTTTCCGCTGCATACACGATCCCACTCATGGCTTGCGCCACGGTATCAAAGAGGCAGACCGGTTTCTTATTCAACTGGATTACGCCCGTTTCCAACCGTGAGGTTTTCACAAGAGCCTGAAAGAGAAAGTCCAGTTTATCTGTCTGGGTGCGGATTCCACGGATAAAATCGGTACGCTCCGCCTCGGTCATAGGCTTTTCCAGCAGGGTGTCCGTCGCCATTTTCAGATTGCTTACCGGCGTTTTCACCTGATGGGAAATATCCGATACAAGGGTCTGTAACTCCTGCCGTTCCTCGTCCACCCGGCGGCGGTTCTCCTGCATGATCTGGTAAAGCCTTGCCAGCCGGTGTCCGATTCTGGCAAGCTGGGTTTCGCTGTCCTCTGGCCGCTGGGGCGCTTCATTCCCGGCGATCATGTGGTCTAAGGTCTGGCACAGGTCAGCGGTAAACTGCGACAGCCGCTTTCCAAACGCCTGCGTCAGTACAAAAATCCCCACAAGGGCGCACAGCAGCAGCGTCCCGCCTGTCAGCAGCACCGCAATCTGTTTTGTCACAAGAAACAGGGCTATGGTGATCCCGGACATGGAGAGGACAAGCTCCATTGCCACCCGGCCAAACAGCCGCTTTACCGAGAGGTTTTGAAACTTCATTTTGCCTCGCCTCCCGTCCATTGATACCCCATGCCGTAAACGGTCTTGATGTAGGGTGCGCCGCCGTCGGCTTCAATCTTGCTGCGAATACGGCTGATGGAGGTTGTCAGGGTGTGTTCGTCCACAAACCGCTCGTCTATATCCCACAGCTTTTCCAAAAGCTGCCCACGGGTCAGCACTTGCCGGGGATTTTTACGAAACAGGTTCAGCATTTTGTACTCCATCGGGGATAGGGTCAGGGGCTTGCCGTTTAAGGAAGCCGTCTGCTCCGAGAAGTCCAGAAACAGCCGCCCGTCGTCGTAAATGTCCTTGGCCGGTTTGTGGTGTTCCAGCATGGCGAACATGGCTTTGATTTTCCGCTGCAAGGCCCCGATCACAAAGGGCTTTGTGATGTAGTCCACCGCGCCCACCTCATAGCCCCGTATCTGGTCGCTCTCCTGATCGTTGGCGGTCAGGAATATTACGATGGTGTCCGGGTGCTGGGGCTTTATCAGCTTGCACAGTTCAAAACCGTTCCCGTCCGGCAGGTTGATGTCCAGCAGCACTAAATCAAATTCCCGCTGGCGGATGGCGTCGGCTGCGGTTCTGGCATTTAGGGCAGAAGTCACGCCATAGCCGTCTGCGGTCAGGTTATAGTCTAACTATCTTATATGAATAATTAATATTTATTGAATAGTGAAGCCCTGATTGGCTCCATATTCCTTCAGATCCTTCTGCCAAAGCGCGATGCCGCTTTTCAATTTAAGTCGATCTGCGGAATCGGTTTCCTTCAGCGAGTCACCGATGGCGGATTTGTCGGACACTTTGCCACCGGCCGCGATGATGTTCAACCGGTCCTGCTCCTTACGCAAGAGACTCAACCATTTGTAGGCTTTTCCCACGGTGGAGCGGAAGTCACTTCGCGCATACACTTCGAATGGCAGATACTGGTAGCCGGTCGACACGTTTTCCGCAGCTTCGGAAAGCACGCGATTGTATTCCTGACCGCCGAAATACGGTATTTCAATGCCACGCTCGTCGGTCACGGTGGTTTTGCGAAGGAATTCCCGATCAGACAACGTGTTGTTATCGGCGGGGAACGCGCCGCCATTCACACGGGCTTTGATGCCTTCCTCATTATGGCATGCGTATTCAATGAAACGATATGACGCTTCAGGCTTGCGAGAGCGTTGCAGCACGGCCAGTGCGGATCCGCCGTTTTCCGACGTGGTATATTCGCCATCCTGCGTGGGCATCTGCGCCACACGCCACAAACCCGCGGTTCCAGGAAGGTTCGACATGAGCAGCGACGGCAGCCATGCGCCGGAGAACACGGAGGCTACCTTCCCCTCCCCCACGGCTTCCTTCCATTCATCGGACCATGTGGTCAGATTGGTGGCGACCAAACCTTCGTCGATCATTTTCTGCCAGAATTCAGTGAAGGTTCTCGTACCCTCATCGTCGGTGAGGTTGATCGTCACGTTTTTGCCGTCGTTCGACGTGGAGAACGGACGTCCTCCGGCAAGCCAGATCATCGTGTCGTAAAAGCTGGCGTCGCCGGAATCGGCGGTGATGTACACGCCGATCTCCTTGAGCTTTTTGGCGGCCTCGTAATAGTCGTCCCATGTACGAATTTTGGACGCGTCAACGCCGACCTGGTCGAACACGCTTTTGTCGTAGAAGAACGCCATTGGACCGGAATCCATAGGCAGGCCGTACACGCGGCCGTTCAGCTGCACCGAAGCCCATGTGCCGGGCGTGTAGAAATCGCCGTAGCCTTTCGTGCGCCCGGTGATTGCCATCAGCTGGCTGCTTACCGCATACTGGCGCAATGCATAGTATTCCAATTGCACCACGTCGGGAATGCCGTAGCCGTCTTGAATGGCGTTGTTGAGATTGTCATAGCCGCTTGTGTTCTTCCAAATAACATGGATGTCGGGATTTTCCTTTTCGAAGCCGGCGATGACTTGCTTCATGCTCGGCTCCCACGACCACACGGTGATTTCGGTGCGCGTATCGGCTTCGGCTCCGCATGCCGCGGCGCTCAATGCCATCACGGCGGCCGCGCACATGGCGATCAGCCGGTTCAGCAATTTCGATCCCACTCCCGCACCCTCCGTATATCAACGACATTTTACCAGCATCCTATCGGACGTATCCTCAACACTATAGCCATAGTGGAATCGGCACAGCAACCGGTTACCAGCGCAAAAACAATGGTGAGGCATCAATTCCCGATGCCCCACCACAATCGTTGATTTGGAATTCGCTAATTCAACAAGCTACTTTACCGTGTACCCTTGCTGTGAAGCATAATCCTTCAGGTTCTTTTCCCAAGCTTGAATTCCCTTGGTAAAGGTAATGGATTTATCGCTATAAGCGGCACCGGCATCATCACCGAACACGCCACGGGCATAAACCTCGAAAGGCAAGAACTTATATCCGGTAGACACATTAGCGGCAGCTTTGGCAAGCTCCTCGTTAAACTTCTGTCCACCAAAATACTCATGAGCCTTGCCATCAGAATCAGTCAATGACGTCATGTTCAGGAAGTCATCGGACTTCAATGTGTTGTTGTCCGCTGGGAACGCGCCACCATCGACACGAGTCTTGACACCCTGCTTATTATGGCATGCGTATTCCGCAAACTTATATGCTGCCCCAGCCTTCGCCTTATCATCGGTCTTCACAACAGCAAGCGAAGAACCGCCATTTTCAGCATTCGTTGCAGAACCATCGGAGGTCGGCATTTGCGCAATACGCCACTTCCCATCTCCATCAGGAGCGCCGGAAAGCAAATTATACGGCATCCAAGCGCCAGTCAGAAGAGAAGCAATGGAACCATCATTGAGGCCCTTGTTCCAATCATCCGACCAACCAACGGTCTTCGTGTCAATAAGGTCCTCATCAATCAGCTTCTGCCAGAAATCGACGAACGTCTTCACCTTCGAGTCGCTGGATAGCTTGATGGAAACCGACTGTCCATCAGAGCCCGTAGAGAATGGCTTGGCCCCAGCAAGCCATGTCATAGAATCGAAGAAGCCCGCATCGCCGGAATCAGAAGTGATATACGAACCGGTAGCGCGAATCTTCTTCGCGGCATCGTAAAACTCATCCCACGTCCGAACTTGAGTGGGATCAACACCCGCCTTGTCAAAAACCTCTTTGTTATAGAACCACGCCATCGGGCCGGAATCCATAGGCAGAGCATAGACTCCACCATTCAAATTGACAGAAGACCACGTTCCAGGTGTATAAAAATCAGAGAACTTATCCGCGCCAAACTGGCTGAGATCCTCAATCTCACCGCGAATCTGGTACTCAGGAAGAGCATAATATTCAATCTGGGCCAAATCAGGGGCGCCCTTGCCAGCAGACATAGCGTTATTCAATGCCGTGTATTCGGTCTTATTGGTGCCGGCATTAGTGACCTTTACCTTGATATTCGGATTGGCTTTTTCGAAGGCCTTCACGGTACGGGGCAATGTGGAATCCCAAGACCAAACAAGAATCTCGGTCTTCCCACCACCATTCGAGGAATCCGAGGAGCTTGGCGAGCTTCCGCACGCAGCGATACTGGCCAGCATTGCCACTGCTCCTCCCAATGCTACAGCCTTTGTGATTCTCGTGAACTTCATCGTTCTTTCTTCCTTTCTTCGATCGACAGCTCATCAATCACCAACCACGGAGAGAAAAACCGCCATGATTTTCATCCGTGCTGACTTTACTTTAGCATAAGTTACATGTTTGCGCAAACACCTTTGAATCACAAATAAACAAAGAATGTTTGAGTGGTATAAAGTAAAACGCAAACATATCATTTACAATTGTCGTACGACTCTATATTGAGATAGGACAGATCAATGACGATAAATGCAACAATCACCATCGGACCTAACAGTGTCGTCGCCGACATTCCCCCACGTATATTCGGCTCATTCGTGGAGCACCTCGGCCGATGCGTATACGGAGGCATCTACGACCCCAACCATCCCACTGCGGATGTAGACGGATTCCGTCAAGATGTCATCAATCTCGTCAAGGAGCTCGGCGTTACCTGCATCCGATACCCAGGAGGCAATTTCGTATCTACCTATAATTGGGAGGACGGCACCGGTCCACGAAGCGACAGGCCCGTACGCCGCGATCTGGCATGGCACAGCACGGAAACCAACGAAATAGGCATCGATGATTTCTACCGCTGGAGTAAAAAGACCGGCACTGAAATCATGCTCGCCGTCAATATGGGAACCCGCGGATTGAAATCCGCTTTGGAGGAATTGGAATACGTCAACGGAGCCCCTGGCACCGAACTTGCCGACCGACGCGTACATAATGGAATTTTCGAGCCGATGAACATCAAGATGTGGTGCATCGGCAATGAAATGGATGGCCCTTGGCAAGTGGGGCATATGACTCCTGAAGAGTATGCTGCATCCGTGGATCGCATAGCTCACGCTATGAAACTAGCTGAATCAGGTTTGGAACTGGTGGCCTGTGGTTCCTCCAGCGCCCATATGCCAACTTTCGAGACATGGGAACGTACAGTCCTCACCAAGGCATATGACAATCTCGATTTCGTATCCTGCCATGCATACTATTACGAACGCGGAGCAAAATCCTTGCAGGATTATCTGGCCAGTTCCCAAGATATGGAACGTTTTATCGCAACGGTCGCTGACTGCGCGGACCAAGCAAAAGCCGCACATGCCGGCGACCACGACATCGCCCTGTCGTTCGATGAATGGGGCGTGTGGTATTCGGATATTTGGAACAAGCAAGAGGCGGAGTGGAAGGCTCAGTCAGGGAAAGAACTGCATCACGAACCTTGGCCAAAGGCGCCACATCTTCTCGAAAACATCTACAATGTGACGGACGCGGTAGTCGAAGGCTCATTGATGATTATGCTGCTTAAACACTGCGACCGGGTGCGTTCCGCATCTCGCGCACAGTTGGTCAACGTCATTGCTCCAATTATGACGTCGGAGAGCGGAAAGGCTTGGCGACAAACAGTTTTCTGGCCTTTTGCCGAGGCCGCCCATCACGCACAGGGAGAAGCGTACAGCCCCATCATCAATTCGCCTACCATACAAACCGAATCCTTTGGAACGGTCAACGCTATCGACTCGGTAATCACATGGGACAAAAATTCCCGCACCGGGCTCGTGCTCATGGTAAATCGCTCGCAGTTCAATCAATATGATGTGGCCATATCTCTTGGAGACCTTCCGAATTTCAATGCAAGCGCATTCGCCGTGAATCGCACCATGCTGCTGCATGATAACGATCCCCATCAATGTAACACTGAAGACAATCCCGATGCCGTCGTTCCAAGCAGCCTATCCATCACCGCTTCGGATGCCTTCATCACCGCCGCATTACCCGCAATCAGCTGGGCTGCCATAGAGTTTCACTCATAGCTTCGAAAAATCAACTAGCACAGCACATATAGAAAAGTGGTGCGGCGTCGAATCTGAATTCAGATTCGACGCCGCACCACTAATTTTCCTCGACTGTCTAATCACTCTTTGACGACAGCAACCCCGTTCGGCTGAATAACCAGCTTGCCGTCATTATCTTCGGCATGGGACTTGACAATTACTTCGCCTTGTTCGGTCACTTCAACCGGTTCATGCGTGCGGTTGAACAGGAACACGAACCGCGCACCGGTCGTCTCGTCCACACGTTCGACGCGCAACAGCCTCGGGTCGGCATCATCCGAAACCTCCACGTCCAGCGATGCGAACACCGCGGGCAGGCTCTTGGCGATACCGTCGCGCCCCAGACGGGCACCGACATACACCGAACGTCCATCGCCATAGGCGTTGCCGACAATTGCGGGACGCCCGTCCATGCCGGTCCACGGATCATCTTTGAACGATGCAAGCACGGTGGCGTTCCTGCCGATGGAGGCGATCACGTCGGCGAAGTCGTGCGCGGTGGTGCCGTTGTCGAGATCGAGATGGTCCGGAGCGCCCGGGAAATCATCGCCCAGCGGCGCGAATTCCTCGATGCGCACGCCGACCACATCGCGGATCGAACCCGGATAGCCACCCATCCAGATATGGTCCTTCTCGTCGGAAAGACCCGTGTAGTAGGTGACGATCAACTTACCGCCGTTGGCCACGTAATCGCGTACACGACGCGTGGTCTCCTCAGACAGGATGTACACGCTCGGCAGCACGGCCACCTCGTACTCGTCCCAGTTCGAGCGGACCGGCACGACGTCGGCGGTCACGCCGTTGTCGGCCAATGCGCGGAACCATTGCAACGGCTCGTCGACGTGGTGGACCTTCTGGGTCGGGGTGGCGGTGTGCTCGCTCGCCCATTGCGACTCGTAGTCGTAGACCACGGCCACGCGGGACTTCGCAAGTTTCGTGCCGAGCAATCCGCTATCGGCCAGCGCGTTCAGATCGGATCCAAGTTCGCACACGTCGCGGAAGGTCCGGGAATCCTCGCCCGCGTGAGGCAGCATGGCGGAATGGTACTTCTCCGCGCCCGCCTTGGACTGGCGCCACTGGAAATAGCACACCGCGTCCGAACCCATCGCCACATGCGCCAAGGCATCGCGCACCAGCTGGCCGGGCTCCTTGCGGTAGTTGATTTGACGCCAGTTCACCGCCGATGTGGAATGCTCCATCAGGAACCACGGCCGCTTGCGCGCGATGCCATCCACCAGGGAGGCGGAGAACGCGAGCTCGTCGAGATGTGCCTCGCCCGGCGTGAAGTAGTGGTCGTTCGAAACGAAATCGATCTCATCGCCCCAGTCGTCGTAGTCCACGGTGGTGTTGCCCGAGGAGACCATGAAGTTCGTGGTCAGCGGACGCCCCGGCGTGATCCCGGCCAGCGCGTCGCGCTCAGAGACGTAGAACGCTTTCAGCGCGTCGGAACTGAACCGCTTGAAATCGAGCAGCTTGCCCGGATTCATGAAATTGCCGTCACCAATGAATCGCGGCGGCACGATTTCGGAGAAATCGTTCATGCGCTGCGCCCAGAACGCCGTTCCCCATGCGTCGTTCACCGCGTCGATGGTGTCGTAACGCTTCTCGCACCACTTCTGGAACGCACGTTCGGCGTCCTCCGAGTAGTCGAAGCGGTTATGGCAACCGTACTCGTTGCTCACGTGCCACGCCACCACGTACGGATTGTCTTTGTAATGTTCGGCCATCGCGCGGCACAGCTTCAACGCGTACTCGCGGAACACCGGACTGGTGGGACGCCAATGCTGGCGGGCGCCCGGCTGGCACACGTCGCCACGGTAGTCCTTCCACAGCACTTCCGGATGGGCCTGGGTGAGCCACATCGGCGGCGACGCGGTCGCGGACGCGAGATCGACCGCGATGCCGGCCTTGCCGAGCTTGTCGATGATGCGGTCAAGCCAATCGAAGTCGTACACATCCTCCCTGGGTTCGATGCGAGCCCACGAGAAGATGCCTACGGAAACGAGGTTCACGCCCGCCTTCTTCATCAGGCGAACGTCTTCGTCCCATACCTCCTCTGGCCACTGGTCGGGGTTGTAGTCACCGCCATACCAAATGCGGGCCTGTTGGCCCTTCAATGGCTGGGGCCAATGGAATGTTCTGCGCTGAGTCATCATTCTCCTAAGGTTTGTTTGCTTTCGTCATTCCTTGACGGCGCCGGCCGCGAGGCCGGACTGCCAGTACTTCTGCAGGCATAGGAACGCGATGACCAGCGGGATGATCGTGATCAACGAGCCCGTGATCACCAGGTTCTGGATCGCCTGGCCGCCAGCGGTGCTCGCCTGGTCCTTCCACTGGTTCAGGCCGATCGTCAACGGATACCAGTTCGAATCCTTCAGCATGATCAACGGCAGGAAGTAGTTGTTCCACGTCGCCACGATCGTGAACAGGGCCGTCGTAACGATGCCCGGAGCCAACAGCGGCAGGGACACCTGGAAGAACGTGCGGAACTCCGAAGCTCCATCAACTCGTGCGGCTTCAAGCAATTCCGTCGGAACCGCCTGCTCGGAGAAGATCCACATCAGATACAAACCAAACGGGCTGATCAACGATGGAATGATCATGGCCCACGGCGTGTTCGTCAGGCTGAGCTTGGCGAACAGCAGGAACTGCGGGACCGCCAACGCGATGCCCGGCACGCTGATCGCGCCGATGATGACCGCGAACACGGCCTTGCGGCCCGGGAAACGGAACTTCGCCAGCGCGTAGCCGCCCATGATGGCCAGCAGTGTCGCGCCGCCGGCGCCCACGACCACGTACAGGAGCGTGTTGAGCAGCCAACGCCCGAAGATGCCGTCCTGGTACGTGAACACGGTCACGATGTTGTCCCACAAGGCGAACGTGTGGCCGAAACCCAGGCCGAACGTCGAAGTGAAGTCGGCCTGCGTCTTGGTCGCGTTTATCGCAAGATATACGAACGGGAACAGGCAGTACACCGCGAAGATCGCGCATACCAAGGTCAGCAGCTTGCTGCGCCTCGGGTTCGACACGTTCGCGAAACCACTTTTCGCAGCACGCCTGCGTTCCGCGGCCTCGTCCCTGACAACGCGACGCTGGCGTTCCCTTTCGGCTTTTCTTGCGGCCCTCTCGTGTTCCTTCAGCCCCGCCGCAGTAATTGTCGTGTCAGTCATTTCGATGCTCCTTGAATCCTCTTGCCCATGAAAATGACGCTCCGTCGCATCACTTCATCTGCTCCTTCATGCTGCGCAACTGCACAGCGTACGCGATCGCCATCGTGATCACGGCCATCGTGATCGCCAGCGCCGCGGCGTAGTTCGACTGGTTGCCCGCGAAGCTCAGGTTATACGCGTACATGTTCGGCGTGTAATACGTTGTGATCGCGTTGCCCGGAACCATGTTCTGCATGATGCTCGGCTCGTTGAACAGCTGGAAGGAACCTATGATCGAGAAGATCACCGTGATCGCGAGCGATCCCTTCAATTCTGGCAGTTTGATGGATTTGATGATCTGCCATTCGGATGCGCCGTCGATTGAAGCGGCCTCGTACAGCGAGTGAGGGATCGTGGACAGCGAGCTGTAGAAGATCAGCATGTTGTAACCCGTAAATTCCCACGTCACGATGTTTCCGATTGACGCGAGCAGCACGCTCGGCTTGAGCACGTCGATGTTCGTGCCGAGGAAATCGTTCAGCGAGCCGACCAGACCATATTTCGCGCCGTACATGAATCCCCAAATCAGGGTTGACACGACCGCGGGCACCGCGTATGGCAGGAACGTGGAAATGCGGAAGAACTTCGTGCCATGCAGTTTCATCGAATCCAACGCCAAGGCCATCGCTGCAGCCAAAAACAGCATGATCGGGACCTGGACCACGGTGAACAGGGCAACCCTGCCGACTGCACTCCAAAACTGCTGGTCATGGAACAGGCGAACATAGTTCGAAATCCCTACAAACTGCGTGCCGCCAATCATTTTCTTCTGGAAAAAGCTGATATAGATGGCGTACAAAATCGGGATAATGAAGACGAACACGAACACCAAGGCGAATGGCCACATGAACTTCCATCCACGCCAATCCGCCTTATGTTTGTTGGCCCGTGTCACCGTCGGCTGAATCGCAGCCACATTCTCCGACACCGACATTTATCCTCCTCCTCGAGGTGTCGCCATACCGGGATTCATCAACGGAATACCAATACAGCCCTTCAAGATGTTTACGTTATCACAATAGCACCATTAATTAAAAAAGTCTAATCTCAACATATTTAACCGTCAAGCGTCAGTATTTAGCATTCATAAATGGTGACGAAAACATTTTATCTCACACTCATGTAAAATAGGTGAAAATCTGATTTAGCAGGAGGTAGGCACAGAATATGGCACGCAGCTCCATATCACTGCAAGACGTCGCCAGGGAAGCCGGAGTCTCGCCCCAGACCGTATCTCGTGTCGCAAACGGAAGCACAGCAGTTCGGGCAGAGACACGCGCCAAGGTAGAAATCGCTATGGAAAAACTTGGCTATCATCCCAATTACGCCGCCAGAGCACTGAAAAGCGGACGGTTCAACAACATCGGCGTACTACTTTCCCATATGTCAGCCTTCGGTAACGCGCGAATCCTTGAAGGCATCGTCGACGCGGCTGCCGAACAAGGGTACTCCACCACCATACACACGCTCGACAATCTGCAGGACCGTTCCCTATCCGGTGCGTTGAGGCTTGTTAGAGACCTCCCCCTTGATGGAGTCATCGTCATCATGGAACGTGATTTCACCGATTTCAATCAATTCAAACCACCACAGACCTTTCCCGTTGTCTTAATTTCTGAGGAACCAGCCAATAATTGCGTCACCATCGATTCCGATTCATACGGATGTTCCACCGCCGCCGTAGATTATCTGCTTTCCAAGGGGCACCGCACCGTGTACCACATTGCGGGCCCGTCTTCATCTCGAGCTGCCCAAAGCCGTATCAGAGGATGGCGCGACGCTTTAGCGCAAGCCGGAGCCGACATACCTTCGATTTACATTGGTGATTGGGAAGCAAACAGCGGATATCAGGCCGGTCTGGCGCTTGCCCATGAGGAAGCGTGCACCGCGGTGTACGCAGCAAACGACCAGATGGCCTATGGAGCCATGCTCGGATTGCAGGCCGCCGGCAAACGTGTTCCCGAGGATGTGAGCATCATCGGTGTCGACGATTCCCTCGAAGGTATGGTTCCCCGCTTGGAGCTCACCACACTGCGCCTTCGTTTCCACGACGTGGGACGTGAGGCATTCTCCATGATCAAGCGGCAACACAATGGAGAGAAGGTCCCCCCCGGCATCAAAACGGTCATTCCACCCGAATTCATCGACCGTGGGTCGGTCCGGGCATTGCGACAACCTTAAAAACCGGTTCGCCCCGTCACTGTCGGCAATGGTGCAAGGACGGCACAGTCCATTATGGGCCACGGCCTGGCCGTCAACCCGAATTCTTCAGCCCAATATTCAGACGCAGTTCCATTGGACCATGACACCCCTGGAAAATATATGTCGGGATTACTCTTATCAAGCTTCGATGCCGAGCTTGGCGCGTTCCTTCTTGGAATACATGAAGGCCGGCAGCTGACGGCCCTGCTTGAGCCAGGCATGGTATTCGGCGGTGGCCGCGAACTCCACATCGGACGCGGAGTTCAGGCAGGTTTCCACGGAATCCTGGATGACGCCGATGATGAAGCCGACGCCCACCACCTGCATGGCGATGTCGTTGCTGATGCCGAACAGCGAGCAGGCCATCGGGATGAGCAGCAGCGAGCCGCCTGCCACGCCGGACGCGCCGCATGCGCCGAGCGCGGAGACCACGGACAGCAGGATGGCCGCCGGCAGGGAGATCTGGATGCCGAGCGTGTTGGCGGCAGCCATGGCCATGATGGTGATGGTGATGGCCGCGCCGTTCATGTTGATGGTGGCGCCCAGCGGAATGGACACGGAGTACATGTCCTTGTCAAGCCCGAGCTTCTCGCACAGCTGCATGTTGACGGGGATGTTCGCAGCGGAGGAGCGGGTGAAGAACGCGGTCAGGCCGGATTCCTTGAAGCAGCGGTAGACCAGCGGGTACGGGTTGCGGCGCAGGAAGATGAAGATGACGAGCGGGCCGAACACGAGCACCATGAGCAGCATGGTGCCGACGAGCAGGAGCAGCAGGCTGCCGTACTTGGTGAATGCGGACAGGCCGTTGTCGGCCACGTTGGTGAACACGAGGCCCATGATGCCGAACGGGGCGAGGTTGATGACCCAGCGGATCACCTGGGACACGGCGTCGGCCACGTTGGCCATGAACGCTTTGGAGCTTTCGTTGGCGATGGACTTCATGGCGAGTCCGAACAGGCAGGCCCACATCAGGATGCAGATGTAGTTGCCATCGATGATGGCCTGGATCGGATTGGCCACGATGTTGGTCAGCAGCGTCTGGATGACTTCGGAAAGGCCTTGCGGCACCACGTCGGCTTTGGCGGCCTTGCCCAAGGACAGGGTCTGCGGGAATAGACGGGAGGTCAGCACGGCCACGACCGCTGCCAGGAACGTGGTGAACAGGTACAGGAACAGCACGGTGCCGAAACGGCGGTCGAGTTTCGACGTGCCCTGCGCAAGGGCGCTGGCCACCAGTACGAACACCAGAATCGGTGCCACGGCCTTCAACGCGGACACGAACAGGGTGCCGAATTCTCCGATCCAGGTCACGTGGGGCATGGTCAATGCCAGCACGGTGCCGATGATCAGGCCGACGATGATACGGACGATCAGCGATGCGCCGTTGTAGATGTCGGCGACGCCGCGGACGGCTTTCGAGATTTTACCCATGGTTCTCTCTTACTCTCGTGATGCCGGAAACGCTCCGGCAAGTCAACAGAACGCCATGATAATCGGGCGTGTCGGACGAGATAGGGGAATGTCCAAAATCGTGGGTTTCTATAAGCCCGCGCCCAACGGCACGTGCGATACGAATCGACGTGGCTCGCCGTTGAGCGGGTCATCGAATCGCAGTTCGCGCGCCACCAATTCCAAGGGTTGCGAGAAGTCGTCGTACGCGCGCTGCACGATGTCCGGGTAGAAATCGTCGCCCAGTATCGCCAGTCCGAGCGAATTCATATGCACGCGCAACTGGTGCGTCTTGCCGGTTTTCGGATGCAGCGTGTAATTCACGTACGGTCTGCCGGCAACGAAGCGGATGCCGCTTCCCCGTTCGATCAGCGTTTCCGCGTTGGGCACGTCGGCGCTTTCGTACGCCTGCAATCGTCCGCGATCCTTGTTGATATGCGACCTGCGTACCAGCGGAAACGGCAGGTGCCGGTCGATGCGCACCGCCGTTCCATATCGCGGCCGCTGCGTCGGGGCGAGCGGTGCCAGGCATTCGTAGGTTTTGACGGTTTTGCGATTTTGGAACAGCATCTGGTACGCGCCTCGCGCAGACGGATTACGTACGAACACGACGACGCCTGCGGTCAGTCGGTCCAAACGGTGCGCCGGCGTGATGTTCGGCTCGTCGTACCGCTCGCACAACCGGACCAGCGCGGTTTCGCGATACCACATGCCGCGTGGCGTGGTGGCGAGGAAATGCGGCTTGTCGATGACGATGATGTTCTCGTCCTCGTACAGAACCTCATATTCGAAGGGAATATGAGGTTCCTCGAGCACGTAACGGTGCCTGCGTTCGTTACTCAACGGTGACTGACTTGGCGAGGTTGCGCGGCTTGTCCACGTCGTAGTTCTTAAGCTTGGCCATGTCCATGGCGAACAGCTGCAGCGGCACCACGTCCACCAGCGGGCTCATCAGCGTCGGACAGGCGGGACGCCAGAACACCACGTCGGCGTAACGCTCCACATCCGGATCGTTCTCCTCGGCCACGGCGATGATGTAGGCGCCGCGGGCCTTGACCTCCTCGATACCGGAGATGACTTTGGCGTGCAGCACGTTGCGTCCGCGCGCGGGCGGCACGATGAACACGACCGGCTCGCCCTCGTCGACCAGCGCGATCGGACCATGCTTGAGCTCTCCCGCGGCGAAGCCCTCGGTGAAGGTGTAGGCGATCTCCTTGAGCTTCAGCGCGCCTTCCATGGCGACCGGATACCCCACATGACGTCCGAGGAACAGGAAGGACTTCGCGTCCACCATCTGCTTGGCGGCCTCCTGCACGGTCTTGGTCTGGGTGTCGAGGACCCACTGGATCTTGCGGGGCATGTCCTTCAGAGAGTCCAAAGTCTGGGCGATTTCGTCTCGATACATGGCACCCTTGACTTGGGCCAGATACAGGCCGAGCACGTAGGCGGCGGTGATCTGCGCCACGAACGCCTTCGTGGACGCGACCGCCACTTCCGGACCAGCATGGGTGTAGAGCACCGCGTCAGATTCGCGCGGAATGGATGCGCCCTGCGTGTTGCAGATGGCCAGCACCTTGGAACCCTGCTCACGGGCGTGACGCAACGCCATCAGCGTGTCCATGGTCTCGCCGGACTGCGAAATGGCCACCACCAACGTTCGGGGGGTGAGGATCGGGTCACGGTAGCGGAATTCGTGGGCGAGTTCCACTTCTACCGGAATGCGCACCCAATGCTCGATGGCGTATTTGGCCACCATGCCCGCGTACGCGGCCGTGCCGCAGGCGATGACGATGATCTTGTCGATGGCTTTGAAATCATGCTCGTCGATGCGCACCTCATCGAGGTTGATGTTGCCGTTCTCGTCGAGACGCCCCAGCAGAGTGCGCTGCACGGCGGCCGGATCCTCATGGATCTCCTTGTCCATGAAGGAGTCCCAACCGCCCTTTTCGGCGGCGGACGCATCCCAGTCCACGGTGTAGGTCTTCGGATCGGGCACGATGTTGCCCATGAAGTCGGAGACGACGACCTTGTCTGCGGACACCATCACGGCCTGGTCCTGGTCGATTTCCATGGCGCGCTTGGTGTAGGCCACGAACGCGGCCACGTCGGAGCCGAGGAAGTTCTCGCCTTCGCCAAGACCGACCACCAGCGGCGAATCGTGACGGGCGCCGACCACGATGTCCGGCTGGCGCACGTCCGTGGCGAGAATGGTGAACGCGCCTTCCAGCATGCGGGCCAGACGGCGGATGGCCTTGAACAGGTCAGGCTTACCGGTTTCCTCGATGATCTTGTCGCTGATTTTGCCCAGCAGCTTCGCCGCGACCTCGGTATCGGTTTCGGAGACGAAACGATAGCCCTCCGTCTGCAGGTCGAGACGAAGCTGGGAAGCGTTTTCGATGATGCCGTTGTGGATGATGGCGACCTTGCCGTCACGCGACGTGTGCGGATGCGCGTTAGTGTCGTTCGGCACGCCGTTCGTAGCCCAACGCGTATGGCCGATGCCCACGGTGGCGTCCGGCATCGGATCACGTTCGATGTCCTGCACCAGGTTGGCCAGACGTCCGGCCTTCTTACGGACGGCCACACGCTCCATGCCAGGCGCCGTCAGCGCCACGCCGGCCGAATCATATCCACGGTATTCCAATCGCTGAAGACCCTGGAGGCAGACCTCCAAGGGTTTGCCGCACGCGGTCCGAACATTTCCTGCATATCCTACGATTCCACACATAGCTCCTTAGCCTATCGGGTAAGGATGTCAATCATGAAACCAAGCCGCGCGTCCTTACAAATCTTTGCCATATATGCGAAATCCCACTCCCCCAGGGAAATCGTGCGAACCAGTGGCGCACGCAACGCGCCCATCGTCGGCGGCAAAAAGAAAACCCAACCCACCGGACGTCTGCGGACGCTTGACGTCAGTGGATTGGGAATTTACGGCAGTACGACAGCCTTACTTGCTACAGGACGTGCTGCAAGAAGTCCTTAAACCTCGACTCCTTCGGATGGTCGATGATCTCCGGTCCGCCTTGTTCGACGACCACACCACCGTCCATGAAGACGATCTGGTCGGCGACCTCGCGCGCGAAACCGATCTCATGGGTGACGACCACCATGGTCATGCCCTCCTTGGCAAGGTCGAGCATGACGTTAAGCACTTCGCCGACGAGTTCCGGATCAAGCGCGGATGTCGGCTCGTCAAACAGCATGATCTCCGGCTTCATGGCAAGCGCGCGTGCGATGGCCACGCGCTGCTGCTGACCGCCGGAAAGCTGCGCCGGATAATAATCGAGGCGCTCCCCCATGCCGACGCGGTTCAGCTCCTCGATGGCGAGTTCGCGGGCTTCCTTCTTGTCCATGTGCTTGACGTGGACCGGAGCCTCCATGACGTTTTCAAGAGCCGTCATGTGCGGGAACAGGTTGAAGCGCTGGAACACCATGCCCAGTTTGGAACGCTGTTCGGCCACTTCCTTGTCGTTCAGGGTCTGCAGCACGCGTTCGCCGCCCTTGTCGACGTACTTGTAGCCGATCATCTCGCCGTCGACGTCGATTTCGCCGCCGGTCAGCGTTTCCAGCTGGTTGATCAGACGCAGGAACGTGGATTTGCCGGAGCCGGACGGACCGAGGATCACGGTGACGGTTCCGGGCATGACGGTCATGTCGATGCCTTTGAGCACATGCAGATTGCCGAAGGCCTTATGAACCTGCGTCGCCTTGACTGCAGGAACGATTTCGTTGGTTGTGATTTCGCTCATGGTCATTCCCCTCACGCGGTCATTCCCGCGAACGTGGCTTCGTTCTGCTTGTCGACGTCATCCTTGGGTTCGCCGAAGGTCTTGCCCGGCAGCGGCGTGCGCTTGCCGCGGGCTCCGGCGGGACGGGCGTCGAAGCCCTTGCCGAAGTGCTTTTCGAGTCGCGACTGGATGACCATCAGGATGGAGGTGATGACCAGATACCAGATGCACGCCACGATCAGCAGCGGAATCGGCTTGTACAGACGGGTCGCGATCGCCGTGGTGGCGAACTGCAGTTCCAGCGTGAACGGCACGGCGTTGACCAGCGACGTGGTCTTCAGCATGCCGATGAACTCGTTGCCGGTCGGCGGGATGATGATGCGCATGGCCTGCGGCAGCACGATGCGACGCATGATGAGCGTGCGCTTCATGCCGAGGGCCTTTGCGGCTTCCGTCTGCCCCGGATCGACGGCCTCGAGGCCGGCGCGCACGATTTCGGCCAGGTAGGCGGCTTCGTTCAGGGCCAAGCCCAGCCATGCGGCGTTGAACGCGGTGATGACAGACTGGGAGTCAATGCTCCAGAATTCGATTGAGGTGAACGGGATGCCCACGCCGATACGTGGCACCAGCACCGCGAACAGACCCCAGAAGACCAGCTGCGTGTACACAGGGGTTCCACGGAAGAACCAGATGTAGAACCAGCTCACGCCGCGCAGCACCGGGTTGATGGATTTGCGCATGACCGCCAGAATGACCGCCAGAATGATGGCGATGACCATCGAGATGACGGTCAGCAGCAGCGTGTACTTGATGCCTTCCCGTACGTTCTCGTCGAACAGGTATTTCCAGACCACATTCCATTCGAAACGCGGATTGGTGACCAAAGCCTGCACCAGCATCGCGGCGAAGAGCGCGACGATGATGGCCGCCACGATCGGACCCGTACGCTTGACAGGCAAGGCTTTAATGCGATTGGGAATATCGAGGCCGTCGCCGTCGACTTGTTTCTTCGCCATGATGCTGTTTCCTTTTTCTATCTATCTGATGAGATCAGTTGAGGTCGGTCGGATTGATCTCAGCCTTGTCGAGAGCGCCGGACTCGACGCCCCAATGCTTGAGGATCTTCATGTACGTGCCGTCATCCATCAGCTTCTGCATGGCCGCCTGCACCGCCTTGGCCGTGTCGGAATCACCCTTCTTGATGGCCACGGCCTCCTTGGTCACGCCGACGTCCTCACCGAGGGCCTCAAGCTGGCCGTCGGTCTGGGAGATCGCGTAGCCGGCGACCGGCGAATCGGCGTAGAACACGTCGGCCTTACCGGTGGCCACTGCGGTGGCGGCTTCGGCCTGACGCTTGTAGGACATCACTTCGGCCTTCTTGTCGGCCTTGCAGCCCTTGGCGATCTTGTTGGCCTCGTCCTCCTGGACGGTGCCGGTCTGCACTGCGATCTTCGCGCCGCACATGTCGGAGGTGTCGAGCTTCTTCGGGTTGCCCTTCTGCACGGCCCACGTGGAGCCGGCGCGGTAGTAGCTCACGAAGTCGACGGACTGCAGACGCTCTTCGGTGATGGTCATGGCGGTGATGCCCAGATCGTACTTGGAGCCGATGGACGGGACGATGGTGTCGAACATGGAGGAGACGATCTTCGGCTTCAGGCCCAGCGTCTGGGCGATGGCCTTGGACATGTCCACATCGTAGCCGACCGGCGTCTTGCCGTCTTCGGCGTAGAATTCGGCCGGAGCATAGGACAGTTCCATGCCGACGGACAGCTCGCCGTCCTTGACGGTCTTCGCGGAGGCGGCCAGCTTGGCCAGCTCGTCATCCTTCTTGATGGTGCTCACATCGTAACCAACGGTGGTGTTCTTCGCCTTCGAGTCGCTTTTGGCGTCACCGGAATCCGTGGTGCCGCATGCGGCGACGGAGAACATCATGGCCGCGCTCAGCGCGAGAGCGGCAAACGATTTGAATTTCAACGACATAGTGGGTTCTCCTTCTATTCTCTTCCCATCCACTGAACGGTAATCGTCCATTTGCCAATCAGACGTCCAGTATTCCAAAGGCACACGATAAAACCGCAATGCTACGCCGACGTTAATCGGCAAAAAGCGTAGGGGCATCGATCTATATACGTCCGATGCCCCTACGCCCGCAGCGTCAGTGCGCCGATCAGCCCAAATCGGTCGGGTTGATCTCGGCCTTGTCGACGGCGCCGGATTCGACGCCCCAATGCTTGAGGATCTTCATGTACGTGCCGTCATCCATCAGCTTCT
>ERZ857775.2237-NODE-2237-length-19506-cov-8.557658_pt1 | contig 19506 bp, 18 predicted proteins | sample MGYA00519698_ERZ857775 | MGnify/ENA primary metagenome ERZ857775 (study PRJEB31778, sample SAMEA3449363) | human gut metagenome | biome: human gut; feature: human-associated habitat; material: faeces | place: United Kingdom | collected 2010/2012 ...
TGAACTTTATCCCCTATTTCTCTAATCTGTTCAGTCCGCTGTTCGTATTCATTGCTGTTATTTTCTTTACCTCCAAACTGGCAGAAAACTCCGAAATTATTGCGATGTTCTCCACCGGTATGAGCTTTAAGAGGATGATGCGCCCTTACATGATTTCTGCCGCTATCATCGCCCTCGTCACTTTCACACTAAGTTCGTATGTGATTCCGAAAGGAAGTGTTACGCGTCTGAATTTTGAAGACCGGTATATCAAACCAAAGAAACAAAACTCGGTAAGCAATGTGCAGCTGGAAGTGGATAGCGGAGTGATTGCATATATCGACAACTATAACAACGCAATGAAAACCGGTAACCGCTTTTCATTGGACAAATTTGTGGATAAAAAGCTGGTTTCACATTTGACTGCACGACGGATTACCTACGATACCACCACCGTTCATAAATGGACGATCCACGATTATATGGTACGCGAACTGGATGGTTTAAAGGAAAAGATCACTAAGGGAGACCGGATAGACTCTATCATCAACATGGAACCTTCTGACTTTCTTATCATGAAAAACCAGCAGGAAATGCTGACCAGTCCCGAATTAAGCGATTATATCGTCAAACAGAAACGAAGAGGATTTGCCAACATCAAGGAGTTTGAGATTGAATATCACAAACGAATCGCTATGTCGTTCGCCTCTTTCATCCTTACCATCATCGGTGTATCGCTTTCGTCCCGAAAAACGAAAGGCGGTATGGGGCTTCATCTGGGTATCGGATTAGGATTAAGTTTCTCTTATATCCTGTTCCAGACGATTACTTCCACCTTTGCCGTGAACGGAAATGTGCCACCTGCCGTTGCAGTCTGGATTCCTAATATCCTTTATGCGGGTATCGCATTCTTCTTGTACCAGAAGGCACCTAAATAAAAGGTAGGCAAGCCTTCTGCAGTCTTCACGGATTCTATCCATAGATTGCCCCAAGGTTTTGGATGCACCGGATAAACGAAGAGTATAAAAGTAGAAGTTCCGCCTACACTTGCATTAGCAAGAGTAGGCGGAACTTTTTTGTTGTATCCATTTCCTCTTTTGTCTATTCTCCATTGTTTTCACCTGACGGTGATTTGGAAAATCCCTCTTTCTCCTTACATTCTTAAAATCGTTAACCGACTTCTTTTACATAAGCAGAAAGATCTGCAGCAGAGATGTTTTTGGCTATAATTACACCATTTCCATCCAATAAATAGTTAGTAAATCCCCGGTTTAAACGGTACTTCTTAAATAAACCGGAATCCTCGCCTTCTGTTTCCACGAAACAAGTGGGCGTAACTATTTGGTCCTTACGAACGGTTTCCTTGAAAATCGACTGATATTCGTCAAACGATACGGAAACCATTTCCACATTACGGGAAGAACGAAGCACATTGCTCAAACTTACATTTTGCATCCGGGACTGCGCGTCATAACTTGCCCAAAAACTTAGCAACACATACTTTCCTTTCAAATTTCCCAACTTAAAGGCAGGTTGCTCTTCCGATGTAGATTCGATTTTAAAATCCGGGGCTACATCACCCTCACTCAAACCTCCGGTAGGTTTGTCTTTCTCAACGAAAGCGGTCAAGGAACAAATCAGTAATACAACAAAAATCCATTTTACATGTCTCATGTAATTCGGTTTTAGTTAATACTATCCGGGACTGTCCTTAAACAGTGGTTTCTTCCCGAAACGTTGTCTTTTCAGGCATCAGGCGAAGAGGAATCCGCTGATTATCAGAGCCTTTATTTTTGAAACCGGGTGCAAAGGTAAGTAATTATCAAATTAACTTCCAAGAGAATAAGCAAAAATCTCACTTTTCAGGTATAACTTTTTATGTTATTTAGCATAAAAACGAACTTTTTTCTCTACTTTTGCAGGATAAAAGTCTATTTCTTATGCAACCATCAAGTACTGAATTGATTCTGATTCGAGTTACCGGCGAAGATCGTCCGGGGCTTACCTCATCCGTGACCGAAATATTAGCTAAATATGATGCTACTATCCTCGATATCGGGCAGGCGGATATTCATAATACGCTATCGCTAGGCATTCTTTTCAAGAGTGAAGAAAGACATTCCGGATTTATCATGAAGGAATTATTATTCAAAGCTTCCTCTTTAGGAGTAACCATCCGGTTCGAACCAATTACAACCGAGCAATACGACAATTGGGTAGGTATGCAAGGCAAGAACCGCTATATCTTGACGGTGCTTGGCCGCAAACTGTCTGCGCGTCAAATATCGGCAGCCACCAGCGTATTGGCAGAGCAAGGAATGAATATCGATGCAATCAAGCGCCTGACGGGTAGAATCCCTTTGGATGAATGCGATACGGATGCACGCACACGTGCTTGCATAGAATTTTCAGTAAGAGGTACTCCCAAAGACCGCATCGCCATGCAAGAAAGCCTGATGAAGTTAGCCAGCGAACTGGAGATGGACTTTTCTTTTCAGTTGGATAATATGTATCGACGTATGCGCCGTCTGATCTGCTTTGACATGGATTCCACACTTATCGAAACCGAAGTTATTGATGAGCTCGCCATCCGCGCCGGCGTAGGCGATGAGGTAAAGGCCATTACGGAAAGCGCCATGCGTGGCGAAATAGACTTTACCGAAAGCTTTACCCGCCGCGTAGCCCTATTGAAAGGACTCGATGAATCCGTCATGCAGGAGATTGCAGAAAACTTACCTATCACAGAAGGAGTAGACAGACTAATGTATGTATTGAAGAAGTATGGCTACAAAATAGCAATTCTGTCGGGAGGTTTCACCTATTTCGGCCAACACCTGCAAAAGAAGTATGGTATAGACTATGTATATGCGAATGAGCTGGAAATTATTGATGGAAAGCTCACCGGACGTTATTTGGGAGATGTGGTAGACGGAAAGCGCAAAGCCGAACTACTCCGTTTAATTGCCCAAGTAGAAAAAGTGGATATCGCGCAAACCATTGCCGTAGGTGACGGAGCCAATGACCTCCCCATGCTGGGAATTGCCGGATTGGGGATAGCATTCCATGCCAAACCCAAAGTAGTAGCAAATGCCAAACAGTCTATCAATACCATCGGACTCGATGGGGTGCTCTATTTTCTTGGATTCAAAGATTCTTATTTGAATATGTAATTAGACCGAAAAATAAATTATCTTTGCGGACAAATAAAATAACAGAATGAAGTTTTCCGAACTACAATTAAACGCGAATGTGCTTGAGGCGCTTGACGCCATGCGATTTGACGAATGCACACCTATTCAGGAACAAGCAATTCCAATTATACTTGAAGGTAAAGATCTGATAGCAGTAGCGCAGACAGGTACAGGTAAAACCGCAGCTTTTCTGCTCCCTGTATTAAATAAACTATCCGAAGGAAACCATCCGGAAGATGCGATCAACTGCATTATCATGTCCCCTACCCGGGAACTGGCTCAGCAGATCGACCAACAGATGGAAGGATTCTCCTATTTTATGCCGGTATCAAGCGTCGCTGTATATGGCGGTAATGACGGCATTCTGTTCGAACAGCAGAAAAAAGGACTTACACTAGGAGCTGATGTTGTTATTGCGACTCCGGGACGTCTGATCGCCCATCTGAGTCTCGGATATGTAGACCTCTCCAAAGTTTCTTATTTCATTTTGGACGAAGCAGACCGAATGCTCGACATGGGATTCTATGACGACATCATGCAAATAGTGAAATACCTGCCTAAAGAACGGCAGACTATCATGTTCTCTGCAACTATGCCTGCCAAAATACAGCAATTGGCAAATACAATCCTGAATAATCCGTCAGAAATAAAACTGGCTGTCTCAAAACCTGCCGAAAAGATTATCCAGGCTGCTTACGTTTGCTACGAAAACCAAAAATTGGGAATTATACGTAGCCTTTTCGCCGACGAGGTTCCCGAACGTGTCATCATCTTCGCATCTTCAAAAATCAAAGTTAAAGAAGTCGCTAAGGCTTTGATGGCGATGAAATTGAATGTAGGAGAAATGCACTCGGATCTTGAGCAGGCCCAACGGGAAACAGTAATGCACGAATTTAAAGCCGGGCGAGTTAATATACTGGTAGCGACAGATATTGTGGCACGCGGCATTGACATTGATGATATTCGTCTGGTTATCAACTTCGACGTCCCTCACGACAGTGAAGATTATGTGCACCGCATCGGGCGTACGGCACGTGCCAATAACGACGGAGTAGCGCTTACATTTGTCAGCGAAAAAGAGCAGAGTAATTTCAAGAGCATTGAGAATTTCCTGGAAAAAGACATTTATAAGATTCCCATCCCGGCAGAATTAGGGGAAGCTCCGGAATACGAGCCACGCTCTTTCAGTAAAAGCAGGTACGGCAGCAACCCTAAAAGAAGAAATTTTCGGGGGAAAAACGGCAATAACAACAAAAGTAAGAACCGCCCCTCTCCCAGACAACAAAATTAGAACAGCATTTTTTATTTAGTGGAAGTGATAGTCAGTTTACCATCGAAACCCACTTCTATCTCCGCAATGCTATATACAGAACTTTCCGGAATGGCTAAAACTGCTTGATAATGAAAACCATTCCGGTCTACTTTTAAAAACTTGGTATCAGATAAAATAGCCTGTACCAAGAAATCCTCGGGCACAACCTTATCAAACATTTGCTTCGTTATATCACTGGCAAATAAACTTTTCTTGCCTTCGTAGACACAAATGTGCATCACATTGTCGTAATACACATTGTCCATACTAATCCCGTCTTCGGAATAAGTCGTCTTGACAACTCTAATTTTGGTAGGATTAATATATACATAAGCGCGATAGCGAGTGCCATTGTATGTCACCACACTATCCCGTTTTGTCACTTCCGTATAAGTCGGTATAACCACTTCACGACGAACAAATGACAACGAATCATTCGGATCCTCAGATTTATGCAGTTTGATTATGTTGTCCGTAATGGAATGAAACCAGAATATATGTTCCGCCTGCTTATCTATCTTGTAATAAGCCGTATCATTGCCATACGTGTAAAGCGTATCCCGCATAACCTTAAATGTAATCGGAGCACTTTGGCTATCTGCATAATAGATCGTATCCCCCTCTACCCGCATCAACGGACTCTCCGTTTCATCGTCCAACCAAATTCCCTGCAACAGTTCCTTAGCAGCTATATCCTCTTCCTCCAGTTCAAGAAAATTTGGATTTTTATTGCCGCCACATGACACAGAAAAAATCACCATCAACGATAGCACTACATATTTCATCATTTGTTCCAGTTTTGCATAAAGATACTCTTATTTTTTCATTTACCAATGCAATAGTAAACGAATCCGAGTTCTTCCATCTCTTTCTTATCGTAAATGTTACGTCCGTCCAATACAACCTGCCGTGCCATCGTTTTCTTTATGACAGCCCATGAGGGCAGACGGAACTCCTTCCATTCGGTAACCAACATCAGCGCATCCGCATCAAGCACCGCATCATACATATCGCAAGCATAATAGATTGTATCTCCGATCCTGCGCTTGCACTCCTGTATGGCAGCAGAATCGTACGCACGTACCTGACAGCCAGCCTTCAACAGCTTATCAATCAGGATCAAAGCCGGAGCTTCACGCATATCATCAGTCTCCGGTTTGAAAGCCAGTCCCCACAAAGCAACCGTTTTTCCTTTCAGGTCACCATTAAAGTGCTTCACCAGCTTTTCAAACAGAACACTTTTCTGTTGCTCGTTTACCTCTTCCACAGCACTGAGCACCCGCATTTTATATCCATTCTGTTCTGCCGTTTTGATAAGGGCTTTCACATCTTTCGGGAAACAAGAACCGCCATAGCCGATTCCCGGATACAAGAATTTACGTCCGATGCGCGTATCCGAACCGATTCCGCTACGTACCATATTCACGTCGGCACCCACAATCTCGCACAAGTTTGCTATGTCATTCATAAAACTGATGCGGGTTGCCAACATAGAATTTGCCGCATATTTAGTCATCTCCGCTGACGGGATATCCATAAAGATAACGCGGAAGTTATTTAGCAAGAACGGTTTATACAGCTTCGACATCAGTTTCTGCGCACGTTCCGACTCCACTCCCACTACTACACGGTCCGGACTCATAAAGTCGCTGATCGCATTTCCTTCCTTTAGAAATTCCGGATTTGAAGCCACATCAAAATGGATATTCACCCCTCTCTTATCCAACTCCTCTTGAATAACCGCACGAACCTTGCCGGCAGTACCCACCGGAACCGTACTCTTGGTAACAACCAATTTATATTGTTTCATATTGCGACCGATAGTCCGGGCTACCTCCAGCACATATTTCAGATCGGCGCTGCCGTCCTCATCAGGAGGCGTACCGACAGCACTGAATACTACTTCCACATCATCGAGGCAACTCTCCAGTGAGGTAGTAAACTTCAATCGTTTCGCTTTCATATTGCGAAGCACCATCTCTTCCAATCCATTTTCATAAATAGGAATGACACCCTTTTTCAAAGATTCGATTTTCTCACTGTTAGTATCTACGCAAGTCACATCCACGCCAATTTCAGCAAAGCATGTACCTGTCACCAGACCTACATATCCGGTTCCTACAATTGCTATTTTCATATCTTTATTTATTGTCTATTCAGAAGTTATTCAAAATACACCGCATCTTTGAAAGCCGTTCCCTCCTTGTCTTTAGGAGATAGCAACATCTGCGACTCGGCAAGCGGCCAATCTATCCCCAATGTCGCATCATTATATATAATGGAAGCCTCACTTTGCGGAGCATACTTATTATCTACCTTGTATGTGAAAATGGCTTCGTCGCTCAATACGGCAAATCCATGCGCAAAACCACGTGGAATGAAAAACTGTCTCTTATTCTCTTCGCTCAACAAAACACATACATGCTTTCCGAACGTAGGCGATGATTTGCGCAAATCCACAGCAACATCCAACACTTCTCCTTTGATAACACGAACCAGTTTAGCCTGGCTATGTTCACCTTTCTGATAATGCAATCCGCGTAATACCCCAAAGGAAGACTTGGATTCATTATCCTGTACAAAATCAACAGGACCGATATTAGCCTCAAACTCCTCTTTCTTAAAAGCTTCCATAAAGTAGCCACGTTCGTCGGAGAAAACTTTAGGCTCTATCAGCCATACTCCGTCTATTTCTGTCTGTATATAGTTCATTGTCGATGGTTATAAATAAAACGATGCAAAAGTAGTGATTTTTTCGTAGTTTTCTGGGATATATTCAATTTATCTCTTAATTTTGCACACATGATTGAATTAGCACAACATATAGAGGTTTTATTGCTGGAAAACGACTGCGTCATCGTTCCGGGATTTGGTGGATTCGTTGCACATTACGCACCTGCAACTCATGTAAAAGAAGAAAATCTTTTCTTACCTCCTACCCGTACGATAGGATTCAATCCGCAACTGAAACTGAATGACGGAGTGTTGGTGCAATCATATATGGCCGTTTACGACACTAGTTTCGCTGATGCCAGCCGCATAGTAGAAAAAGAGGTGAACGAATTCATCTCCCTTCTTCATGAAGAAGGCAAAGCCCATCTGGAGAATATCGGTGAAATCCATTATAATATTTATGGCAATTACGAGTTCATTCCGTACGATTATAAGCTAACCACTCCTTCTTTATACGGATTGGATTCTTTTGAGATGCACGAGCTTGCCGCCCTGCCACAAAAGGAAAAAGTGTTAATACCACTCAATCCGGAGAAAGAAAAGAAAACTTATGAAATCAGTATCAACCGTACATTCCTCCGCAATGCAGCAGCCATGATTGCCGCCATTGTGTTGTTCTTCGCTTTTTCCACTCCGGTAGAGAATACCTACGTTCAGAAGAACAATTACGCACAGTTGTTACCTAACGAGCTTTTTGAACAAATAGAAGAACAGTCGGTTGCAATGACTCCTGTTCCGGTAAAGCACGATGCGAGACCACAGAGAGCCAAGAAAGCTAAAACATCAAAGCCCATTGCTGTGAAAGAAGTTAAAGTGGCGAAACCGCAAACAGTTCCTGCGCCATCGGTAAAGCCACAAGCTAATACGAATCATCCTTACCATATTATAGTAGCGGGAGGTATCAGCCTTAAAGATGCGGAAGCTATGGCAAACCGGTTAAATGCCAAAGGATTTGCGGAAGCAAAAGCGCTGAATACCGATGGTAAAGTACGTGTCAGTATCCGCTCATTCAGCAACCGTGAAGAAGCGACGAAACAGTTGTTGGAGCTTAGAAAAAACGAAACTTACAAAAATGCCTGGTTACTGGCAAAATAAAATCCCTTTTAAAAAGCATGAAACGAGTTCTTTGTCCCAAATGTGAGAATTACCTTTATTTTGATGAAACCAAGTATAGTGAAGGTCAGTCACTTGTATTTGTATGCGAGCATTGCGGCAAGCAATTCAGTATCCGGCTTGGAAAAAGTAAAGTCAAAGCTCTCCGGAAAGAAGAGAATTTGGAAGAAGAGGCAGAATCCCATAAAGAAGAATTCGGATATATCACAGTAATTGAGAATATATTCGGATTCAAACAAATACTTCCACTACAAGAGGGTGACAACGTGGTAGGACGGCGTTGTGTAGGAACAGTCATCAATACTCCCATCGAAAGCGGAGACATGAGCATGGACCGCCGCCACTGCATTATCAATGTCAAGCGCAATAAGCAAGGAAAACTAATCTATACTTTGAGAGATGCTCCCAGCCTGACAGGTACATTTCTCATGAATGAGATCTTGGGTGATAAAGACCGTATCCGCATCGAAGATGGAGCTATTGTGACTATTGGAGCCACCACATTTATACTGCATACGGCGGAATAGTTACTAGAAGTCTTTATTATAAGGCTCTCTAATAAAAAACGATTAATACATTTGCAACTTTGCTCATTAATTTGTTTCTTTGTTATAAAGTTGATAAAAACTTATGGGACAGGTCAATGACAATAAAATAAAATATACAAATTACTGCATTGCAACTTTTGCAAAGCAGTACAAAATGTCTTTACTAGAAGCTTTCAACTATCTAGATCGATATGGCGGCTTGACTTTTTTAGACGAATGCTACGAAGCCGAACATTTATTGTCAATAGAAGATGCTATTCATGATTTGGTTGTTATCTGCAAAAACAATGGAGGAGAGCTGAAATGATTTTATATCATAGGACTAACATAGACATTCAGTCTATAGATTTAGAACAATGTATGCCATATAAAGACTTTGGAAGAGGGTTTTATTTAACCGATTTAGAGCAACAGGCAAAAGACATGGCTCTTCGTAAAGCTAAATTTAGCCCAAATACTTCTCCATACGTTCTTAAATACGAATTTGATGAAAAAGCATTAAATTAAGAATATGAATACTAAAGAATATTTAGTGCAAAGTATCGTCAGTCAAATGACCATTTATTTGATGAATGATTATAATTGGGATATGCAAACAGCCTTAAGAACCATTTATCATTCAGAACTTTTCCAGAAATTAGATGATCCTGAAATAGAGCTATATACTCAAAGTCCCAAGTATGTTTACTTATTTCTCAAGAAAGAATTAACCACTGGAAAATATATCTGATACACCCGAACAAGGAATTAGCTTGATATCCTTACCGATGTAACGATGCAATTATACCCTCTAATATTTGCAATATCTTCTTTTTAGTATTTTTGATTCATCTATTTCTTGACTAAATGGTATTACTAATACGAACAACAATCAGAAAGGATAGAAATATTGCCCAAGAGACAGATTTCTATCTTTTTTGATTGTTGTATATTTAAGCTATATCCAAATATTCCGAAAAATACAATCTATAAAACAGACACAATAACTATAAGGAAATGAATAATATTCCTGCAATAAACAAATATACTCGGATATTAAAATTCATCATCGGCGGCATTGATAGGAATATATCCAACCCCTCTTCTGAAACGTTTAGTCAAACTCCACATAATACTGTCATCTTTAGTCCATGGAATCGTTATCAAATTTGACGCTCTAGTATATCTTTCAAGACTACCTGTTTGCAAGTTCTTAGTAAAACAATTATTTGTTGTTCCATGAATAAAATCTCCAGTTATTATTTTCTTTCCTTTTTCTTCGTAGAATAATTTACCATGCAAAAGCCCCTTCTCATCCATTGAAGTTTGAATAAAAGTGTCTAGTATGCGAGCAGTATATGTACCAACTATAAATCCATCTTTATACTTTGCATTAATTTGTGCTTTAGTTACATTACTTTTATCCTTATCCTTGTATATGTATGTAATCGGACCGTTAAATACCCCATCTTGATATGTAACATCTATTTCTTCTATGCCACTTCCATATATATAACTTCTTATTTTCCACGTTCCATCTCTAAAATCATCCTTAAAATATCCTTTTATTGTTAGCATTGGGATGGCTTGACCTGCTTTTGTTCGATAAACTTTGTTGGATCTAAATTCAAACACTCCATGATATATTCTTAAACCTCCAATTTCATAATATTGATAGGTACAATTTCCAGACTCATACCAAGATGGTGCATCTATCGAATATCCTCCCGTATATGTTTTTATTTTGCTCCTATACATGTCTCCTAGATTTTCATAAGGCATTCCAATGTATCCTTCAAACATTTTCTTTGACTTTTCATGTCCTTGCTTACAAGCTAATAAGATGTATTTCATAACCATCCCTTTTTGCATCTCTCCTATTTTACTGAATTCATCTCGAATATATTTATTTGCAGATTCAATCTGCGCATCAAGAGAACCATCTTCTGCAGCCTTGTTCATCCATTTTCTAGCTTTCCTCCAGTTCCACTTTTCATAATAAACAGCCAATTTATATTCAGCTTGAACATTTCCTTGTGTAGCTGCTTTTGAGTACCAGTCAAAAGCTTTAACTGCATCTTTTTCTACACCTATCCCCTCTTCATAACAATATCCGACACTACATTCACCTTGAGCATATCCTTGTGCTGCTGCTTTTGAATACCAGTCAAAAGCTTTAACTACATCCTTTTTTACACCTATTCCATTTTCATAACAATTACCTACATTACATTCACCTTGAGCATATCCTTGTGCTGCTGCTTTTGAATACCAATCAAAAGCTCTAATTACATCTTTTTTTACACCTATTCCATTTTCATAACAATAACCTACTTTACATTCACCCTGAGCATATCCTTGTGTAGCTGCTTTTGAATACCATTTAAAAGCTTTAACTACATCTTTTTCTACACCTATTCCATTTTCATAACAATAACCTACTTTAGATTCAGCGTTAACATAACCTTGTTCTGCTGCTTCGAAGTAATATTTAAAAGCAAATGTATTATTTTCTCTCTTTTCCATATAAAGCCCTGCTTTATACAATGCGTCAGGAGGTAATTGTATAATATGCTCATCACTTTCATTAAGTTTCGGTTCATTATTTTGAGCAAATCCACATATAGACATAATGCATGCGAGCATTATGATCACAATAAATTTTATTTCTTGCATGACTAATAATTATAGATTTTCTATTATAAATGTATTTCTTGCAACATTTCCAACTGTATTAGTAGCAACAACATCAAAAGTCGCACCTACAATGCCACCTATAAAAGGGATTGTTTTACCAAGATTAACAAAACCTTTTTGTCCAAACTTAGTAAGCAATCTAAATCCAACGGCTTGATTAATCTTTTTCAAAGTCTCCCCTGATATTTTTTTGATTCCTTGCATAGCTAACTTATTACCAAGCTTAATTCCAAAATTTTTTGCGACTTCAGCAGCTGAACTTGCCGCTATACATGAATATACAATTGACCGTACACGATCGTCTTTTACATCATACCCTCCCATAATTGCTATGGCAGCAACCATACGAATCTGAACATAAAGAACACTAGTTATATTAGCAGGAAGAGTTAATGGTAAAGTTAAAAGCCCTCCTAATCCTGTTATGAATCCGCTTGTGCCGGCTTTAGTATTTTGCCATCTGATAAGAGAATTCACTTTATCTATCAGTGCCCCCTCTCCTTTCAGATAGTCATCCGCCATGTCTTGAGCCGAGTCTAAGCCACGAACCCCATTAACGGCTTTGTCATAAGCCCAATCAAGTGCATTCAAAATGACTTCCTGACTTAAGGAAGTTAATTCATTTTTCATAAACTATATCATTACTGTCCTCTAAAATGCGGACGATTAAAAATTAAAAAAACTTGATTCACTAAAACCGCATCATTCTTTGTCATTATTGAAACTAGTTTTATTAAAGAGTTCTCTAAATATGGTTTTATCTGTTAGCAATATACTCAAGATTGGAAAATTCTCATAAGTATCTATTTTGAGAAAATTCTTAAAACTGTTGTAACTACGGCCAAAAATATAACTGTGAGAAAACATATTTGTCTTGATGCATCTGCTATCATATTTAATATGATGCAAAGCTACAAATTCAACTCTGTTTTCTCGGGAAGTCTCTGTAATTAACTATACTTCAAAGAGCTATTGCAATTTTTTAGTGAATACTAATGAAGCTATGTATGCCTTTATTAAAAAATTTCATTTATAAGGATACAATTGGCAGACTTTCAGCATTTTCTTTGACTCCTTACATCCCTGATTAGCAGCCTTTTCATACCAATAAATTGCCTTATTTACATCCTTTTTAACTCCATGACCATAAAAATAAAACCACCCTAAATAATACTGTGCTGGCCGATAATTATTCTCTGCTGATTTTTCTAACCATTCAATCGCTTTTAATTCATCACGTACAAAACCTTTTGCACCATTACCATAATACCATCCGATTCGATACTGTGCTTTAGCATTTCCCTCTCTTGCTTTTGCTAAAATCTTTTCAGTACTTTTGTTCTGAGAGTAGCCACATAATAAGAAAAATGAAAATAAAAAAAATAAGACTGACCTTTTCATAATTTTGTCCTCCTATACGCTTATAAGTCTCCAAATTCAGCCGTTTATTTTTTTATTAAACGATACTATGCAAGAAAGGCGTGAGACTTGTCTGCCAGTTCATCGAAACTGAGGCATCGCCAAACGCCTAACCAAGAATGAACGAGAAGAAACAATACTCTCACGCCATTTTGATATATGGATACAGTGAAATCTGTATATACATATACAAAACAGAATGAGCGTCATATTGTCTTCGTCCTCTTGATTAAAATTTGGCGAATTTCAGTTTCGGGACAAAGCAAAAACGCTTTCTTATGTCTGCTAAAGCACAAATTATGTCTTAACAATTGCAAAGATACGTTTTTTCTTCAATATGACGCTCTAATGAGAGTATTATTTCTTCTTAAAAGGTTCTTTAAGATAAGCGAAAAGTATATATTAATAAGAATGGATTTATCATAATAAGCAAAATTAATTTTACAGCTATAACTCCAACAGCAGCAACATAAACTATAAAAAGAAAGTGTGGAGTTATTAGTCTATCTATACAGGAGGCTCTGGTAAGCCTTGATTTAAATAAACAATACCCCACACTCATAAAGTATATGTAATGAAAATTACACATAACAATACAAGTGATGAGTGTTATTGCCATCCTTAAATCAATTCGAAATTTACCAGATTTCCTGTATAAGGATAAAAGCTAAACACTTTCATCAATAAAAACGACGTTGAGCGACTTGCGTTACTACAACGTCACAAAGATAAAAATTATTTCTCACAAATGATAATTTGCGCATTATTCTTACTAAAATTCCACGACCAATAGGAAATTTCACCGTTGGGCAACGGTGATTTTGTCGTTGGGCAACCATAAATTCACCATTGGGCAACGGTGAATTTGCACTATTCAGCCTAAAATGCAGACAAAAAAATGGGGAAGCTCTCACGAACTCCCCCCATTAACAAGTAATTTAGCAAAGATTAATCAGCCGGATCCGGAGCTTCTCCCGAATTTCCACCCTCGTCCGGATTTTCGCTATCACTACCACTAGTAGTCGACGTGCCATCTCCAAACAGTTCCACACTTGCCGAACCCAGCATAGCTTTGAATCTACTACCCGGAGTAAATACATTTTTTTTCCGGATAATGGTGTGGGCACTCACGTCTTCTTCCTTGTCTTTCCCTTCGGCATTGATTGCCGGACGGAACGCGCCAAACTCGTCCAGCTTCACCGAAAAACCTTCCTCCAAATAGGCTATCATCACATCCTGAACTCCCTTCAGCACCACATCCACCATAGAACGATGAACACCTGTTCGCTGATTTACTTCATCACACAACTTCTTGTAGTTGATGCTTCCTACTAGTACGTTAGCTGCAACGTACTTTTCCACCTTGTTTTGTTTATCGAAGTACAAGGTAATCTTCTTTTTTCTATATTTAAATGCCATGATTTTAACATTTTAAATATTCAACAATTATATAAGTCACTCTATTGACTTCGATGCAAAGATATGAGTCTATATTGAGATTTCCAAATAGAAAAATGGTAGTATTTTAATAGCAAAATCTTGATATTTTACAAGAGAAATGAGCTTACAACAAAGTTGCAAGAAAATAACAAAACATAACATTACAACAATCAATAATCACATAATTACAATAATTCATATCAATACAATAAATAAAAATATAAAACATGCAACAAGATAATGACAGCTATTAAGGATTTGAAGATTTTAAAAACGTCTTTCTTTGGAAAAAATGAGATACAACCCGTCTATTTAGATACCAAAAAGTAATAATAGCCAACAACAAGCAAAACAACATTAATATACATTAACTTTAAGAGGGTATCCCAATAGCCATAAGACTATCAAGACACCCTCTTGAATGAAAAAACAAACTCAGTTAAATTCAACTATTCGGCCTATCTCCGATATCTAAATCAAAGAATACCCTTCACAGTTTCAAGCATTCCCTTTTCTTGAATAGAATCCAAATCAGCTTTTACAGCTTCCGTCAATCCCGGAATTTTATTCAAATCTTCACCCCAGATAAATTCTGCGCCCAGAACACCTTCGGTTACTTTCTTTGTGCAACCGGTAGCCCATAGTTCTTTCAGCAGATTCATGATTTCAGGAGCATCGTTCGGCACAATCTCAGCGCCATCCGCACGTACACCACCCTTATAATAAGTAATGATAGCTGCCAAACCAAGTACAAGTCCTTTCGGAAGCTCACCTTTACGTTCCAGATAAGTTTTCAATCCCGGCAGATCACGAGTCTCATATTTCGGGAAAGAATTCAGCATAATGCTTGTTACCGCATGGTCTACAAACGGATTATTGAAACGCTCCAATACATCATTCGCAAATTTCTCCAATTCATCTTTCGGCAGGTTCAGAGTTTCCATCAACTCGTCAAACATCACCTTATGGATATATTTTCCAATTACTTCATGCTGGCAAGCGTCACGAACAATATTCACACCGGACAAATAAGCAACCGGAGAAAGAACGGTATGCGGCCCATTCAGCAAAGTAACCTTACGTTCATGGTATGGAGCTTCCGACGGTACAAACAATACGTTCAAGCCTGCCTTGTCAGCCGGGAATTCTTTGGCAATCTCCTGCGGAGCCTCAATAACCCACAAATGGAAGATTTCAGCCTGGACCACCAAGTTATCGTCATATTGCAGTTTTTCTTTGATAGCTGCAATATCCTTGCGGGGGAATCCCGGAACTATACGGTCTACCAACGTAGCATATACACCACAGGCTTCTTCAAACCAAGTCTTAAATTCTTCGCCCAAATTCCACAACTCAATGTATTGATAGATCGTCTCTTTCAGTTTGTGACCATTCAAGAAAATAAGTTCGCAAGGGAAGATGATCAGACCTTTTGTCTTGTCGCCATTAAATGTCTTAAAACGATGATATAACAACTGAGTCAGTTTACCCGGATAAGAAGAAGCGGGAGCATCCTCTAGTTTGCAAGTCGGATCAAAGGCAATACCGGCTTCTGTAGTATTTGAAATAACGAAACGCATTTCCGGTTGTTCCGCCAGTTTCATGAATTCGTCATTTTGAGTATAAGGGTTCAATGCACGGCTGATTACATCAATCATTGTCAAGCTGTTAACCACTTCTCCTTTATCCAATCCTTGAAGATTGACATGATAAAGATCGTCCTGTGTATTCAGCATATCGACCATACCTTTGTCAATGGGCTGAACTACTACAACACTACTGTTGAAATCTGTTTTCTGGTTCATGTTATAGATAATCCAATCTACAAAAGCACGTAAAAAGTTACCTTCACCAAATTGAATAATACGCTCCGGACGTTGTGCCTTAGGAGCAGTTTCTTTGTTTAATACTTTCATGTTAGTTGTAATTTATAAAGTTGATATTATACTAATTCAAAATAAAAATCGATGTTTTCTTTAATCAGGATATCAATAGGCATATATTTCACAGGATCGATATTTTTCTTGAACACGACATGATCACACAAAGCTTTCACACCGCAATAACCTTGCAATCCCGGCCGCTGTCCGATCAAATAATGTACATCTCCCGATTTCAGCAACTCTACATTTGCTTTCAGGAGGTCATATCCTATCAATCCTTTCATGCTACGCCCTGCATGACGGAGATATTCTCCCAACTGATATACTCTGGAATTGAACACAACTCCGAGTACAGCTTTCGGGTGCGTCTCAAAGAACCGGTCCAGTGTCCGACAGTTATTTTCCTGATTGGACTTATTCAATACTACTTCATGAATCACCAGATTATCGTATTCTTCAGTGATATACTGCATAAAACCTTCCAGACGGCGCTGCATCTGTATTTCAGCAGGGTTATTCTTGTTATTACTTAAAAACAGTACCAGTTCCTGCCCTTCTCCCACCGAATAATTACGCATCAATATCTTAGCCGCAATGTATCCGCTCTTATACGAATCTTGTCCGATATAGGTTAACGCATTCATTTCTTCCATATTGAAATCGACGAAAGCATACGCTATCCCATTCTCTCGCAGATAGGCCGTCAATGATAAGGTTTCTTCCCGGAAATTGGGAGCAATCAACACCGCATCCACATTGCTTTCCTTGATAGAACGACAGGCTTCCTGATAGCTGGCTTCATCTCCGTGATGGTAACACAGATAATCCACGCTCACATTGAAAGGACGCAACTCTTGCCGGGCACGCTCAATGCCGCCCACTACGGAATGCCAATAATCGTGCTCTATATAATAAGGAATTAGGCAAACGAAAGAATATTTCTTTTTAGCAGCCAGTCCGATAGCAAAAACATTGGGCTGGTAATGAATTTCATCCAGCACCTTCTGAACCTTAGCTTTGCTCTTAGGAGATACGTCACCGCGATTGTGCAATACCCTGTCCACCGTTCCGGCAGAAACGCCTGCCATACGGGCTATGTCTTTAATCGTATAGTTCTGGTCCTCCATAGTGCTAAAACTTAAATATTATAAATAATCGCTGCAAATATACGAATTATTTTGTTACTCCAAGTAAAATTTCTATTTTTGTGTTCGATAACGGTTAATAAAACTAAAACGAGATTTACACCTAGTAGCTTTAAAATCAATACTATATAGGTATAAATACAGAAAGTAATAATTTTATATACTTAAAACACAGTAATAATGAAGAATTTCATGGACGAGAACTTCTTACTGCAAACAGAAACTGCACAGAAGTTGTATCACGAGCATGCGGCTAAAATGCCGATTATCGACTATCACTGTCATTTAATTCCACAAATGGTAGCCGATGACTACAAGTTTAAATCACTGACTGAAATCTGGTTGGGAGGCGACCACTACAAATGGCGCGCTATGCGTACAAACGGTGTAGACGAACGTTTCTGCACAGGGAAGGACACCACAGACTGGGAAAAATTTGAGAAATGGGCAGAAACCGTACCTTATACTTTCCGCAATCCGTTATACCATTGGACTCATCTGGAACTGAAAACAGCTTTCGGCATCGATAAGATATTGAATCCGAAAACCGCACGTGAGATCTACGATGAATGTAACGAGAAATTAGCTCAGCCAGAATATTCCGCTCGCGGAATGATGCGTCGCTACCACGTAGAAACCGTATGTACTACCGACGATCCGATAGACTCGTTGGAATATCACATCAAGACACGCGAAAGCGGATTTGAAATCAAGATGTTGCCGACTTGGCGTCCGGACAAAGCTATGGCAGTAGAAGTTCCGGCAGATTTCCGCGCTTATGTAGAAAAATTGGCAGAGGTAAGCGACACCAACATTTCCAGCTTTGACGATATGATTGCCGCTTTGCGCAAACGTCACGATTTCTTCGCAGCACAAGGATGTCGCCTGTCCGATCACGGTATCGAAGAATTCTACGCAGAAGATTATACCGATGCGGAAATCAAAGCTATATTTAATAAGGTATATGGCGGTACTGAACTGACGAAGGAAGAAATTCTGAAGTTCAAATCGGCAATGCTCGTAATCTTCGGAGAAATGGATTGGGAGAAGGGATGGACTCAACAGTTCCATTACGGCGCAATCCGCAACAACAACACCAAGATGTTTAAATTGTTAGGTCCCGATACAGGTTTCGACTCTATCGGTGAATTTACAACAGCGAAAGCAATGGCTAAATTCCTCGACCGCTTGAACACAAACGGTAAATTGACGAAGACAATCCTCTACAACCTGAATCCATGCGCAAACGAGGTGATTGCAACTATGCTGGGCAACTTCCAGGATGGATCTGTTGCAGGAAAAATCCAGTTTGGTTCCGGATGGTGGTTCTTGGATCAGAAAGATGGCATGGAAAAACAAATGAATGCCTTGTCAGTACTCGGTCTTTTGAGCCGCTTCGTAGGTATGTTGACCGACTCTCGTTCATTCCTATCCTACCCGCGTCATGAATATTTCCGCCGTACATTGTGTAACCTGGTAGGACGTGACGTAGAAAACGGAGAAATTCCGGCATCTGAAATGGATCGTGTAAACCAAATGATTGAAGATATCAGCTACAACAATGCCAAGAACTTCTTCAAATTCTAAAACAAGAATTACTAAATAGTAATACCGCTGTCGGGGCACGATGCTCCACAGCGGTATTTTTTTTTAAAACTAACGTTCCTCTCCTTGTAGTTTCATATACGATTCTATTGTCACTTGTCACCTTTTATAGTTAAAGAGTTAGTAATCAATAAAATAGTGGTGACAATAAGCGGTGATAATAAGGTGATAATAGAATTTATATGAATTCATTTATCACCTTCTATTATCACCCATATTTCCTACTACACTGATTACCAACATTTAAACAGAAACTAACATCTTTTTCTCTTTATCACAGAGAACTGTATTTTCGACCCGAGAATTGTATTTTCACCCCCTTTTTGCCTTCTATAATTCCTATTAATCCATTATTTCTCCCTCCAGTCAACAACAAAATTTTATTTGCTAAAGCATTAAACGATGCTTCTTTGGCCTCCTAAGAGATTTTAGATGGCATGTATAATAGTTAAAGCCGGTATA
>ERZ857775.2238-NODE-2238-length-19487-cov-13.904951_pt1 | contig 19487 bp, 20 predicted proteins | sample MGYA00519698_ERZ857775 | MGnify/ENA primary metagenome ERZ857775 (study PRJEB31778, sample SAMEA3449363) | human gut metagenome | biome: human gut; feature: human-associated habitat; material: faeces | place: United Kingdom | collected 2010/2012 ...
CCCAATAAGAGGCTTTCCTATTGTCGGCTGACCGACCGTCGAAATGACAGTGAGGTGGAATGGCAGCGGTGTCATTTCTGTATTTTTTCACAGCTCCAGCAGGCGCGCAGCCCCACAACCTTTTCAATGAATCCATCAAAAAAAGCGTGAAGCCGAAGCTCCACGCTTTTTTGGTTTTATTTCCTGTCTCCGAAGAGGCGGAGGAGGTAAATGAAAATGTTAATGAAATCCAGGTACAGGGTGAGGGCGCCCATGATGGCCACCTTCTGCCCTTCATCGGTGGCCCGGGAATGGTAGGTAAGGGCCAGCCGTTTAATGGACTGGGTGTCGTAAATGGTGAGGCCCGTGAAAACCAGGATGCCGGCGTAGGAAATGAGCATCTGCAGCAGGGTGCTGTCAAAGAAGAAGCCCACCACCGTGGCCAGGATGATGCCGAAAAGGCCCATGAGGCACATATTTCCCATTTTGGAAAGGTCTGCCTTGGTTACATAGCCGTACACCGACATAATGCCGAAGGTGCCGGCGGTCATGAAGAATACGCCGCCAATGGAGGACAGGGTATAGGTGAGGAATACCGCCGACAGGGTAATGCCGTTCAGCACGGAATACACCAGGAACATGACCGCCGCCGTTTTCAGGGACATTTTCCCCATGGCAGACGACAGGCGCCATACCAGGGCAAAGGTGGCAAGCACCAGCACCAGGGTGCCGGTGCGGCTCCCCATGAAAAGCCCCCGAAGCAGGGCGTTATCCGATACGAACCAGGCGCTGAACCCTGTCACCACCAGGGCAATGGCCATCCAGGCATACACATCTTTCATCAGACCGGGCATATTGATGGAAATACTTTTTTCCCGTTCCGCCGTTAATTCATCATACATTGGACATACTCCTTTCTGTTATGATTATAGGATTGATTACAGCTTTCTGCTGTGTTTCTATTGTAGCACAATCCCGAAAGTTTCATAGCCTTATGCGGGCTACATCATTTTTAAATCTTTATAAACAGGGGGAACGACCCACTGTCCCTGCTGGTCCATGAGTCCCCAGCCCTTTTTGCGGCGCACCGGCGAAAGGCCGTGGCGGAAGGGGCCGCCTGCCTTGTCTCCTGAGGGAAGGACAAAGAGGACGCGGCCATCCCTGTCCAGGGCTTCCGTTTTCTTCCCGTTCTCCATCCAGGTCATGCCGCTGCCACCAAAGGGCTCCATCATGGCGCTGCGGGGAAGTTCCCGGATTTCTTTGCCTGTATCTGCCGTGGCCAGCACTGTCCGTCCGTCGATTTCATAGAGGAGACGGTTTTCTCCCAGGAAATAGAGACGGTCATAGATGAAATCCTTCACCCTCATGCCGTCCGTCAGACGGAAGGCGCCCATCTTTCCTGTCCCTTTGTCCCGAAGGGTCACAAGCCCTTCCCTCTCATAGAGCAGGCCGCCGGACAGGTCGTAGGAGCCGGGCGGGATGACATCCTGCCCTTCCCGGTTCACAAAGCGGAGAAGGCCCTTGTCCTTCACAAAGGCGCCCCACTCTGTCATGGGGTACACCTCATCGGAGCGGCTGTCAATGATGACATGGCCTTGGCGGTCCAGGTAGCCCCGCTTCACGCCGTCATAGGAAAGGGGCAGCATTTCATCGCTTCCGCCGTTTCCGCCAAGGCCGCCCAGCACAGCTCCCGCCAGTACGCCCCAGTTGAAACGGTTCACCTTCCGGCGGTACTCTGCCAGACCGTTTTCATAGGGCCCTGCGCTGTCAAAGTCGGCGGTGAAGAGGAGCTTTCCCGCCTCGTCAATGGCGCCCTTCCTTCCGTCAGAAAGCTCCACGAAGGCAATGCCCTCGCTGAAAGGAGCCAGCACCTGCCGGTACAGGGGCGCAGTCACCCTTTTTCCATCTTCGTCCAGAATGCCGTACTTTCCCTTGCCCCGGTAGAAGGATGTCCCCTCTTCCCTGGGAGGCGCCGCCGGCTTTCCGTCAGCGGTGATATAGGAAAAGCCCTTCTTTCCCTTCACCCGGAAAAGGCCGTCTCCCTCATAGCTGATGGAGCTGTAGACAGGAGGCACCACTTCCTCTCCCTTTCGGCCCAGAAGGCCCCAGCCCTTCTCCCCTTTGACAGCAGCCAGCACGCCGTACTCATAGGCACTGCCGCTGTCCCTCAGGACGGAAGCGCTGGGGAGCTTATTCTTGGTGAGATAAGGGTACACCATGCCGCCGGCAGAAGGCGCCGAAGGAAAATCGACGGATACGTCGGAATGGGTGGTGGTTTTTGACGATTTCTCCCTCGTCTCTGTCCGGCTCTCCGATACGGCAGTGGAAGAGCCTTCCCGGTGGATGTGGGTATAGGAAAAAGCCGGTTCCTCTCCCTGTATAGGAGAAAATGCAGCCGGCAGAAGCAGGAGGGATGTGATAAGCAGAATCTTTCCGGTTCTGTAGTTCATAGAGCGTCCTTTCTATTAAACGATGATTTTCGATATTATACTTCCATTATACTAAAATTTCCTTTTCCTGTAAACACTGCCTGCCTCCTCCTGTGATACAATAAAGAAAAGGAAATATTCCTAAAGGAGGCTGCCATGGATATTTCAGAAGAAATCACCAAAATGAATCTTTATAAAACCTTCGAGCCCTACATCCACCCATCGGTGACCATGAAGGAAAGAATGGCCGGAAACATCCGCCTCACCGAAACGGCCCCCGAAGACGCCCGCCAGGCCCTTTCCAAGTGGAAGGCCATGAAACTGAAACAGCGCCTTTTTTAAGAGTTTAAGGAGGAAAATCATATGGACGCCACCCTCGACAGCGAAGACATTGCCCTTTTGAACCGGCTCTCTGACAAACAGAAAGACTACGCCCTCACCCTCTACACCGCCAGGGAAAAGAAAAAATCCACCGCCTACATCCTGTGGATCCTCTTCGGCGTGTACTACTTCTACCTGGGCCATCCCTTCAAGAACATACTCCTGTGGCTCCTCTGCTTCTGCGTCATCGGAGAAATCTGGTGGATTGTGGACCTTTTCCGCATGTCCGGCATGGTGAAGAGGAAAAACAAGGAAATCCTGATGGAATGCATCAAAGAAGCGGTGCAGCTCTACCCCGCCCCGCCATCCTCGGATACCTATGCATAAAACAAAAACACGAAAAAAGCCGCCAGGGAAATGCAGCAGCATTTTCCGGCGGCTTTTTCCGGTCAATCACGATGTCTATGGGTATTATACCATATGTGAGTGATCTAGTGATCTAGGGATCTAGGGATCTAGGGAGTGGGAAAAGGTAAAGCGCGTAACATCTTTGCCCCTTGAGGGGCCATAGGGTGTACGAGGCTTCAAGATGGAATGATACTCTACGCTGAACTGACTGCCAAACGGCAGCCTCCCCGCTGATTGGGATTTAACGACAAATGTCCCATATGCGCCGCATACCGAGATTCTTCGCTTCGCTCAGAATGACCATGCCGGTGGGAAGGAAACAGCGCCCAGCGCCCGACAGACAGCGGACAAGTGAACCGCCGTCAGCCGCCAGCCCACTAGGGAAGCGCTGATTAAATCACTGTCTGCTTTTATTCTTGAATTTTTATGCAATGCAAGGAATGGGACGACGCGAATAGCGAGCTATTTAAGGAGTCCCATGACGAAGCAGTGCATAAAAATTCTTATAAAAGCAGACTCTATGAATGAATCAGTGCTTCCCTAGCTCACTAAACCATACCGGTCGGCGCCGCCTTTATGGCAAAGCAAAAAAGGCTGTGAAAAAATGCCTGACATTTTTTCACAGCCTCCGGTCATATGATTTCATCCTTATTCATAATGGAGCGCATCGATGGGATTCAGTCTTGCCGCTTTCTGGGCGGGATAGAGGCCGAAGATGAGGCCGATGAACACGGAGAAGAAGAAGGAACCTACAATAGGTGTCACCGAGAGTACGGTGGGCAGGGAGGATACCATAGGAATGGCTTTTGATATGGCGATGCCTATGATGACTCCTATGAGACCGCCGGCCACGCTGACTGTCACCGATTCGATGAGGAACTGCACGATGATCATGTTGTAGGTGGCGCCCAGTGCTTTGCGGATACCGATTTCCCTTGTTCTTTCGGTGACGGATACAAGCATGATGTTCATAATGCCGATGCCGCCTACCAGAAGGGAAATGGCAGCAATGCTGCCCAGGAAAATGGTGAGGGTCTGGGTGGTGGATTTCATGGTTTCCATGAGGTCCTGGGAATTCTGGATGGAGAAATCGTCTTCCTTCCCTGTCTGGATGCGATGGCGGGTGCGAAGAAGATTGGTCACATCCGATTCGATCTGGGACAGGTCATTGGCGTTGTCGGAGGAAATGACGATGTTGTTCACGTAGGTAATGTGCATCATTCTTTCCTGTACCGTGGTGAAGGGAATGAGGATGCGGTCGTCCTGGTCCATGAAGGAATATCCCTTTTCTTCCAGTTCACCGATAACGGTGAATGGATTGCCGTTGATGCGGATTTTCTGGCCGATAGGCGATTCTTCGCCGAAAAGGCCATTGGCCACGGTTTTACCGATAATGCACACCCTTGCCCGGGCGTTGTATTCCTTATTTGTCCAGAAACGGCCTTCCGCTACGCTCAGGCTGGACAGGGTGGCATAGTCCCTGGTGCAGCCGTACACCCGGGTGGTCCAGTTTTTATTGCCGCTTACCACCAGGTAGCTGGTGCTTACCAGGGGCGCCGCATAGACGATATTCGGCAGGTTCTTGATGGCCAGGTAGTCCTTGTAGGTCAAAGTCTGCATGGAACCTGCGGCGGCACGGATGCCCGGTTTTCTGCCGGTGCCGGGGGTAACGGTGATGGTATTGGACCCCAGGCTGGAAATATCGCCTTCGATCTTGTTCTGCACGCCGTAGCCGATGGACATGAGGGCAATCACCGCCGCCACGCCGATGATAATGCCCAGCATGGTGAGCAGGGACCGCATTTTATTGCTCACAATGGAGCCCCAGGCCATAAATACGCTTTCAATGTATATGTTCGTCATGGCAGCGGCCCCCTGATATCCTTACTGATATGCCCGTCGGACAAAATGACGTGCCTGCCTGCATAGCCGGCCACGTCCAGTTCATGGGTAACGAGGATGATGGTCTTCCCTTCTTCATAGAGTTTGGTGAAGATTTCCATCACTTCCCTGGTGGAATGGCTGTCCAGGTTGCCGGTAGGTTCGTCGGCCATAATGATGGCGGGGTCATTGATGAGGGCCCGGGCGATGGCCACGCGCTGCCGCTGGCCGCCGGACATTTCCGCCGGCATATGGTCCAGGCGGTCGCCAAGGCCTACGGATTCCAGCATTTTACTGGCCCTTTCTTTTCTTTCCTTTTTGTAAAGGCCACCGTAAACCATAGGAAGAATGACATTATCCAGAGCAGACAGACGGGGAAGGAGATTAAAGCTCTGGAAGACGAATCCGATTTTCCGGTTTCTTGTATAGGCCAGTTCGCTGTCACTCAGGTTGGCCACTTCTCTTCCGTCCAGAAGGTAGGAGCCCCTGGTCGGACGGTCAAGACAGCCCAGAATATTCATCAGCGTGGATTTGCCGGCGCCGGATGGGCCCATAATGGAGACAAACTCCCCTTTTCGGATGGACAGGTCGATATGGGTCAGTACCGGCACCTCTTCTTTGCCGATGTAGTAACTCTTGCCAATGCCTGCGAGGCGGATGACCTCTTTTTCATCTGCAGAAGCCATGATTATAACCCCGGTCCGGGTCCACGCTTATTCTTGTTGGTAGGCGTAGACTTTTCCTGGGAAACGGAACCGCTGACTACGATTTCATCGCCCTCATGGAGACCGTCCAGGATTTCCACTTCCTTATCGGTGGTAATGCCTGTGGTCACATAGGCCTTCGTCACACTATCCCCGTCTTTCACATACACATAAGACCCTTCCGAATCACTCCGGATGGCCGTCACCGGCACCTCAAGGGCATTGTCGCTTTCTCTGCCGTGGATAGTGGCCCTGGCTGTCATGGAAGGATAGAGTCCCTCCAGCTCGTCCTGGTTGATTTCCACATACACCGTGTAATACACCACGGAGGAAGAAGAACCGGAAGAGGAGCTGGAAGAAGAGTACTGCTTCTTGGAAATATCGGTTACCATGCCGTGGAAAGTCCTGTTCGGATAAGCGTCTACCGTGAAATCCACATTCTGGCCGACCTTCACTTCACCGATGTCCGTTTCATCCACCAGAAGCTCGATACGCATGGCAGAAAGATCTGCCACCCGCACAATCACCATCTGGCTGGAGAGGCCCTGGGAAACGGTTTCCCCCTCCTTCATCGGTTCGCCGATGACCACGCCGTCCATAGGCGAAGTGATGACCGTATCATTTACATCGGCCTGGGCCTTATCGTAGGCAGCCTGGGCATTTCTGTACTCCAGGCGGGCATTATCCATTTCTTGATAGGAAATGGCCCCCTGATTATACAGGGCATTCAGACGATTGAAATAGGACTCCTTGTTTTCCAGCGTATTCTGCGCCTGCTTCATGGTAGACGTAAGGGCCTTCGACTCGATGGTGGCCAGCACCTGCCCCTTCGTCACCTTCTCATTCTGCTTCACATACACCTTCTCCAAAGTGCCCGAAGCAGTGGCAGACAGATCTACGCTGTTATCCGGCTCAATGGTTCCGGTGGCGTCTACGGTAAGCATTACATTATCCCGCTTCACCGTGCCCAGCGTATAGGTTTCCTTCTTTGCCTGGTGGGAATGGTTATACCAGTACCATCCCCCGCCCAGCGCAAGGACAATAATCAATACTACAGCGATGAGTACCTTTTTCTTCATACTACCGCCTCCTTACATGAATAAAAAATGAAATAAAATGTCCCCAGATTGTTATATTATATCACGAAGAACGGAAAAGATTACATACCAAAGATAATCGCCCTATCAAAAAAGGGCTGTGAAGAAACAAATATTCCTTCACAGCCCCTTTGAGAGAGAAGTAAGTTCTTAAGGAAACACCGATGAATCAGCCAAACTGGAAAACCACCCTGCCAAGCACATGGTCCACCGGCACCGGGCCGATGAAACGGCTGTCGGAACTGTGATTGCGGTTATCCCCCATCACAAATACCATGCCCTCAGGCACCGTATAGGAGCCATCCATGGAAAATTCCATAGGCTCATGGATATAAGATTCATCCAGCTCATTCCCGTTGCGGTACACGTGGCCGTTCTTAAACTCCAGCTTGTCCCCGCCCTTGCCGATGACACGCTTCACCCATACATTATGCCCCTGGGAAGACTTGTCAAAAATGGCGATATAATTCTTCAAAGGCTCATCCAGATCATCCATCCAGGACCGTTCCCGATGGGTACGGCTGTCAATAATCACAATATCACCGTAATCAGGCATCTCACGCAGCACATGGCTGATTTTGGAAACGATGAGATACTCCCCGTTCTTCAGGGTAGGATACATGGACTCACCGGATACCTTGGTAGGAACGAAAAGAAAGATATGAATCACCATGGCCAGAAACAGGGCCACTACGAGGGAATAAATCCAATCTAAAACTTCATGCATGAAATTCTCCTTTGTATGTACATTTGAAATAATCACTCCGCGTATGTTTCATTGTACAACATCAGCCCTCATTCTGCCAGTTTTTAAATGGAGCCGATCGGCGGCATAGGTGCAGAAGGTGCAGAAGGTTCCTAGGGAAGCACTGATTAAATCACTGTCTGCTATTATTCTTGGATTTTTATGCAATGCAAGGAATGGGCTGACGCGAATAGCGAGCTATTTAAGGAAACCCATGACGAAACAGTGCATAAAAATTCTTATAAAAGAAAACTCTATGAATGAATCAGTGCTTCCCTAGCTCACTAGCCCACCAGCTCACTACATAACCGGCCGGCTGGAAAATTGATTCATCGGTAGGTATAAATTACATAAAAGCCGTATTCAATGGCTCTTAATTTCTCCATCATTTCAAAAAGCAGTGGAAAATACATAAATTCACCACTGCTTCTTTTCATATGTATATGAACTTATCCGTTCAAATTAAATGTAATGGGTACTCTGGAGTTGGCTGTCACCGGGGTGCCATTCTGTTTGGCCGGCACAAACCGCCAGCTGTAGACAGCAGAAACGGCTGCACTGTCCAGGGTGCTGTTACCGGAGGAACTTTCCACCCAGGCACTGGATACGGAGCCATCGGTGGAGACTGTCATACCAACCACGGTGGTGCCGGAAATGCCGGCCCTTCTGGCAGATTCGGGATAGCTGGGTGCCGGTGCACTGAGAATCTGGATACCGGTGGTTTCACCGCCGCCGCTTTCCCCTCCGGAACCGTTTCCGTCGCCATTCCCATCACCGCTTCCGCTGCCGCCCCCGCTGCCGGAACCGGTGCCGCTTCCTGTGCCGGTACCGGTGCCGGTGCCGGTGCCGCCTCCACTTCCTCCGCCACTTCCGCCGGAATTAGAATCAGAAGCAGACTGGCTGTCACCGGATGAAGAAGACATCTCGGAAGACGAGTCCTGGTGCGGTGCGATTTCATGCACATCATCAGCTGCCGCTTCATCTGACTCGGAAGGGACTGCAGGAGGAGGTGCAGTGGGAGTTGCCTTCGCCTCATGGATTTGCGGAAGCTCTTCAGCAGCGGAATTTCCTCCGCCTCCACCGCCACCGCCGCCGATGTCGGAAACCAAATCCACCTCGATTGGTTCACGTTCGGGCTGGGGCGGCGCAAAAAGAGCCATCAGCCCTGTTAACGCGCCAAAAATCGCTATCTGGCACAGAAAGGACAATCCAAAGGCAGAGGACCAACGGTACTTAGTCGTACGCATGGGACCACCTCTTTACTGATTCTGACCGGTCTTCGACTCTGTAGCAATCCCCACCTTGCTGATACCTACAGATTTCAACTGGTCAAGTACAAATACAAAATCTCCATGTTCCGATTTCGAATCAGCCCGAAGCACCACTGCCAGATCAGGATTTCTTCCTTTTTCGATTTCCATACGCCGCCGGAAATCATCTTTGGCAATCTTTTCCTTCTCCACGTAGATCGTGCCGTCGGAAGTAATGCTGATGGGAATCGTCTGCTCCACATTCACTTTAGCCGTAGCCGTCTGTGGAAGATTGAGGTTGATGGACTTCTGCACCACCATGGAAAGCATGCTCATCATGAAGAAAACCAGAAGGAAGAAAATGATATCAATCATAGGGATAATCATAATCTTCGGTTTCTTCTCCACATTCATCGATTCCAGTTTCATTCTGTCTTCGCCTCAACGATTGCCAAATACAGGGTCCCCAGTTTTTCCATCTGGGAAACGAAATTGCTTACCTGCTGTGACAGGTAGGTATAGGCAATGAGGGCAATGATAGCCACGAAAAGACCGGTGGCCGTGCAGACAAGAGCCTCCGCCACGCCGCCGGTAACGGCAAAGGGCTGGCCATTGGACACAGAAAGCACATTGAAGGAGCCGATCATACCGATAACCGTGCCCAGAAGGCCCATCAGAGGCGACAAGGTAACGATAACATCCAGATAATTCAGATAATTCTTCAGAAGACCTGCCGCATGGGATGCCGCCCCTTCAATGAGAGAAGTCTGATCCACTTTCAGGTTCATATGCTCAACACCTGCCAGCACCACGGAAGCCGGAATGCCTCCGTCCTTCTCAAGCAGAGCCTTCAGCCCCGCGTAATCCCCTCTTTCCAGAAATTCAGGAATCTCCCTGGCAAGCTGGTCTACATGAGAACGGTTGGCCCGATAAAAGCGGAACCTTTCGATAAAAATAGCAATAACAATAAAAGAGCAGAGAATCAGCGGATACATCATAAACCCGCCGGCTTTGAATAAATGCAAGAAATCCATCAAATGCCTCCTGAAAACGAAATAAAATGATTAGATAATACTTGGACATCTCTAACATTCACATCAAGACTATCATTTTAAAAGCGATTAGTCAAATAATATTTCTTTAATTCTTTTTATATTAATTTCTTATCATCAAGATGAGATCAGGGAAGCAATGAAATTTTCTCCTACTGCTTCACTCCCTTCAGGGAGAGACTGATACGGTTTCTTTTTTCATCCACCTGGATAATCTTCACCTTCAGGACATCCCCTACGGCAAGCACATCGGAGGGATGGTTCACCCGGTGTTCCCCCATCTGGGACACATGGAGGAGACCGTCGTGATGGAGGCCTATGTCTATGAAGGCGCCGAAGTCGGTAATGTTGCGGACCGTGCCTTTCATGATGGTGCCTTCCTTGATTTCGGAAATGTCGGTAATCGAGGAGCGGGTCAGGGGTTGGGGCAGGTCGGCTCTGGGGTCGCGGCCGGGGCTGACCAGGGCGTCCAGGATGTCGTGGACTGTAGGAAGTCCGGCGGAGAGTTTTTCCGCCATTTCTTTTTCATTCGCCCCAGGCCTCTCTTTACGGAGACGGGCGATTTCCTTTTCATCCTTTAAATCATCGGGCACCATGTGGAAAAGGGCAAGGATTTTTTCCGCCAGGCCGTAGGATTCAGGATGGATGGATGTATTGTCGAAGGGGCTCTTTCCGTTTCTGATGCGGAGGAAACCGGCGCACTGGGTGAAGGCGGCAGGTCCCAGACGGGGCACCTTGAGGAGGGTGCGGCGGCTTCCGAAGGGGCCGTTTTCATCTCTGTAGGCCACGATATTTCCTGCCACAGCGGCGCTGATGCCTGCGATATGGGAAAGAAGGGATGGGCTGGCGGTATTGAGATCCACGCCTACGTGGTTGACGGCGTCCTCAATGACCGCGTCCAGTGATTCTCCCAGAAGTTTCTGGTTCACATCGTGCTGGTACTGCCCCACGCCAATGGCCTTAGGGTCGATTTTTACCAGTTCCGCCAGGGGATCCTGTACCCGGCGGGCGATGGAAACGGCGCCGCGGATAGTGACATCATACTCCGGCAGCTCCTTCCTTGCCAGTTCGGAGGCAGAGTAAACGGAGGCGCCAGCTTCACTGGTGATGAGGTAGTGCACATCCAGATGGTTTTTAGTAATCAGATTGGAAACGAATTTCTCTGTTTCATAGGAAGCAGTTCCATTTCCCATAGAAATCAGGGTCACGCCATGTTTCCGGATAAGGGAAAGTACTTTCCTTTCCGCCATCTGCCTTTCCCCTTCTGATTTCGTTACCTGGATGACGCCGTGATCAAGCACCCGTCCGGTGGCATCCACCACAGCCATCTTGCAGCCGGTGCGGTAGCCCGGGTCAAGCCCCAGCACCCGGTAGCCCGCAAGGGGCGGCTGGAGCAGAAGCTGCTTTAAATTCATGCCGAAAACTTTGATAGCCTGCTTTTCCGCTTCCTCTGTCATCCGGTTCCGAATTTCCCTTTCCAAAGCAGGAAGAAGGAGCCTTTTATATCCATCCTCTATGGCACCGTGCAGTTCTTCCCTGAAAATGGAGGGGCCTTTATAGTATTTTCTGAAAATCCCCTCTATAGCCTGTTCATGATCGAAATCCATATGAACTTTGAGAAGTCCCAGTTTTTCGCCGCGGTTCATGGCCAAAACGCGGTGGGAAGGCATACGGCGCAGCATTTCACTGTGATCCTTGTACATAAGGAATGTGGATGCCCCTTCTTTGGATTCATCCAGTTCCGTTTCAATCATGCCTTTTTTCCACAGGCGGCTCCGTATGTCCTGACGAAGAGACGCATCTTCCATGATTTCCTCCGCCAGAACATCCCGGGCGCCGGAAAGCGCCTCTTCCGGTGTATTGACATCTTTCTCCGGATTGACAAAGGAAATCGCATAGGAAAGGGCAGTCCCCCTCTTTTCCTTCTGCTCCCTTATAGCCTTTGCCAGACCGGCCAGGCCCCTTTCCCTGGCCTTGGACGCTCGGGTAGCCCGTTTCTGCCGATAGGGCAGGTACAGATCCTCCAGCTCCTGCAGCTTCACCGCCTTCGTAATCCTGTCACGAAGAGAGGCCGTAAGCTTTCCCTGCTCCTCGATTTTGGAAAGGATTTCCTCCTGCCGCTTCACAAAGTTTCTGAGGTAAGCCGCCCTTTCCGACACAAGACGTACCTGCTCATCGGTGAGGGAACCGGTCACTTCCTTCCGGTACCGGGCAATAAAGGGAACCGTATTCCCCTCATCCAAGAGTTCCATGGTTTTGACCACCTGCTGTGAAGAAATGGAAAGTTCCTGTCCTATGATTTTCGGGATGTCCGTCGTAAGCATATGTCCTCCTGAAATGAAAATATAGTTCTCTGCTTCCCCTATCTTACCATACCCTTGAGGAAAAAATACCAATGAAAAGAAAGTGGAATCCGTGCTTCCTCAAGTCCCTATGGACAATCCCGGCATTCTTCAGGATGACTTTGGGAGGCGGGCCCGGTCAGCCGCAATATTTCTATCGTTTATCATCTTATCCAAAAGCGCCGCAAGCGTCCTCTCTCTATTACCAATAAAAAAACAGCACTCCGAAAAAGGAATGCTGTTTCTATTTCATACTCTTACCAGAAATAAACCAGGGCGAAGGCTGCCACGAAGAAACGGTAAATGGCAAAGCCGGTGAGGGTGGATGTATTCAGGAATTTCAGGAACCAGAGGATGGACGCATAGGCCACCACGAAGGCGGTGACGAAACCTACGGCCAGGATTCCCAGGTCTCCCATGGAAAGGCTGCCGATGACCTTCAGCAGATCATAGAAGCAAGCCAGGAACATGAGGGGCACTGCCATGATGAAGGTGAAGTCGGCGCCTGCCTTTCGGGAAATGCCGAGCAGAAGGCTTCCGGCAATGGTGCTGCCGCTCCGGGAAAAGCCGGGCCACAGGGACAGGCACTGGAAGAGACCGATAAGGAAAGCCTGTTTTGTGGAAATCTTATCCACGTTCGTCACTTCAAATTCCTTCCCTTTTCTTGTCTTTTCCGCCACAATCATGAAAACGCCGCCCAGCACCAGACCGATGATAACGGTGGTGGGGCTGAAAAGATGGTGCTTAATAAAGCCATGGAAGAGAAGGCCCGTGAGGCAGGCAGGGAACATGGACACGCAGAGATTAAACACAGAGGGCCCCTTCCTGCGGAACCAGTGATGGGTATTCAGGATAAAAGTGAATTTCTGCCGGTATACCACCAATACGGAAAGGATGGCCCCCAGCTGGATAAATACATCAAAAAGGTCTGCCAGGGTGCCTTCAAACCCCAGCATGTGACCTACAATAATCATATGACCGGTAGAAGAAACAGGGATATATTCCGTGAGACCTTCTACAATACCAACAACTAACGCACAGAAATATTCGTACACACTAACACCTCAAACGGTTCTTTACTTCGTGGGATTCATGGCACTGACAATGCCTTCCACCTTATTTTTTGAAAAATTAATAATCAGCACATTGCTCTTTCCCTTGGAAAAGTAAATGTAAGACGTCTTTGGCTCACTGCCGGATACATTCATTTCCAGACGATGGGGCTTCCCGTAAAGCAGCTCCACCGTAGACACATCATCCCCCAGCGTGAGTCCCCGGGACGTGACCATGCGCTTATCCGTAAGGAAAAGAGCGGAAATGATGGAACTCTTCACCGTCAGACGGACAGCATACCCCGGGAAATAGAGGATTTCCTCCCTGGGATTGGCCATCTTCTTTTCCCATTCCTCAAAGGAATGGGGCTTAAACGTACTTCCCAGCTCATAGCCGGCCATGCGGAAATCCTTATCCCCCAGGAAAAGCTTTCCCTCGCCGTCAAGATAGGACACATCTTCCTTATTCACAGGCCCCGTCAAAAGAGACATACGGATGGAAGAAACCTGATCCCCCTTCACAGTGAAAACCATTTCCCTGTTTCCAAGGCCATAGCGGAAATCAAAAGACTGTCCCTTACCATCCCAGAGAACAGCAAGGGGCCTGCCATACGCACGGATCAGATTCTCCCGGCCAGTACCAACCCCTACATTTCTAGGAGTCACTGCAGCCGGTCCGGCGGCCAGGATTTCAGACACCCCTTTGCCGGGGAAAACAAAATCCTTCGGCAGATCCGCCCGCCCGGAATAGGAAAGAAGGAAAGGGGCTGTCCTCTTGACGGTCAGATCCTTAAAAACATAGGAATCCCTGGTATTCTCATGGATTGTCTTTTCCGGCAAACCCTTCCGATGGATAACCGATGAAATGGAATCTCCCAAGGATACACCATGCACCTGGAAATCGCTGTCGGAAAGAGGAGTGTCGGAAATCGGTAAAAGCAGAGCCTCCGCCCCTGTCAACGGCAACTCTGCCGTAGTACCGGTCCCCACCGCAGCAGGATGAGCTGCCTCAGCAGCGGAAACACTCAAGACACTGCAGGCAGAAACAGCCGCGGCCAGCAGCGCCGCCTTCAATTTATATTTCATAGGCAGTCTCCTTTTAATCTAAAAAGTACCTGGACGCAAAGGTACTAGTTTATTATGATAGCCCAGATGATATATGTCAAGTATAAAAGGGGCCGCGCCTGACGGCGCAGGTTGTGTAGAAGGGTTGTGTAGAAAGGGGCGAAGAAAGGTTCAGAGGATTCCCTCCTCCATTTATTGTTCCCCCGCTACATCGGGGGAAAGGTGGTGCCGCAGCCACCAAAGGGGGTGCGACTTTCCCCCGCCCGCCAGGGCGGCTCCCTGGTTTTACTAGCTCACTAGCTCCAGCCCACTCCACTCTGCTGCAGTCGAAATGACGATGTGAGAGCCTTAACCGTTATTTTACAAACGAATGGCTTATACAGGAAATATTCCTTTTCTTCCTCTTTACATACCTATTAAAATCCGTTATTATTGAAAGAAACACTGTTATCTTTTGATTTTTATATTTCATTAAAATACATAGGAATGTATAAATTTCAAAAGATTTCAAAAATTTGCGAATGTTTGCAGGGGGAAAAGTTATGGATTTGGAAAACAACTGGCCTATAGCGCTGGCCTTTATGCTGTACCTGGTTTTGATGATGAGCATCGGGCTTTATTATTCCCGCAGGCAGAAGAATCTGTCTTCCTACATTTTAGGGGACCGGCAGCTGGGGCCGTGGCTCACCTCCATGAGCGCCGAAGCTTCCGATATGAGCGGCTGGATGCTCATGGGCCTTCCCGGTTATGCCTATCTCCACGGTCTGTCTGCTTTCTGGACGGGCATTGGACTCATTATCGGCACCTGGGCCAACTGGCTCCTTGTTTCCCAGCGTCTTAGAAATTATACGGAAGTGGCCAATAACAGCCTTACCATTCCGGATTACCTGTCCAACCGTTTTGAAGACAGGAAAAACGGCCTGCGTCTCATCTGCGCCCTCTTTATTATTCTTTTCTTTATCATTTATACATCCTCCGGATTTGTGGCAGCAGGGAAGCTCTTCAATACCATTTTCGGCATTCCCTATCTCCATGCCCTTCTCCTCGGCGCCTTCGTGGTGGTATTCTACACCTTCCTGGGCGGCTTCTCTGCCGTAGCCCTCACCGACTTTATCCAGGGCACCATGATGTTCTTCACCGTCATTTATGTACCGGTGGCGGCTACCATCGCCATGGGCGGCCCCATGCCTACCCTGGACATTCTTTCCAAGGAAGGAGCCGATTTCTTCTCCTTCTTCCCGGACTCCACCGGCATGTCCGCTCTTCTGGTCATGATCGTTTCTTCCCTGGGCTGGGGCCTTGGTTACTTCGGCCAGCCCCATATCCTGGTGAAATTCATGGCCATCGGAGACCCGAAGGAATTGAAGAAATCTACACGCATTGCCATGACCTGGGTGCTTCTTTCCCTCACCTTCGCCATTGCCATCGGCGTCGTAGGCAAAGCATACCTCTCCACCCCTCTGGAAAACGCCAATGCAGAGCGTGTCTTCATCCTTATGGCTGAATCCCTGTCCGCCCCCTTCATCACCGGCATCATCTGGTCCGCCATTCTGGCAGCCATTATGAGTACCAGTTCCTCACAGCTTCTGGTCACCTCCTCCGCCGTTTCCCGCGACCTCTTCCAGGCCTTCCTGAAAAAGGATGCCTCTGAAAAAACACTCATCCGCGTGTCCCGTTTAAGCGTCCTTCTGGTTTCCGCCATTGCCGTATATCTGGGAAGCGACCCCAACAGCTACATCTTCTCCATCGTCTCCTACGCCTGGGCCGGATTCGGTGCCTGCTTCGGCGCCACCGTACTCCTCTCCCTCTACTGGAAACGGATGACCCTGAAAGGCGCCTACGCCGGCGTCATTGTAGGCGGCGTCACCGTACTTATCTGGAAACAGTTCGAATGGTTCGGCCTCTATGAGCTGGTGCCCGGCTTTTTCTTCTCCATCGCCGCCATCATCATCGTAAGCCTTCTGGATAAGGAACCATCGGAAAGCATCAAAGAAACCTTCGAAAAGGCCCTGGCCCTTTCAAAATAAGAAATCTAAAAAGAGGATGTGCAAAAATGATAATCATTTTTGCACATCCTCTTTTGTATGCATTCATGTTCAAAGAAATCTCCCGACGAAGTGAAACCGGTAACATTGTGGAATGAGATTTCTCCCCTGCGGTCGAAATGACGATGGTGTAAAGTTTACGAAACTGATTAAGCCTCCACAATCCTAAATTCGATTCCAGGGAAGCGGCATTAAAAAAAGACCGGAAATGCAATTCCGGTCTTTTTAATTACAGAGCGAGCATTCAATAAGCCGAGTTCTGTCCCGTTTGCACGGTGATGATTATCTGTCTAGCCATCCAATTGCTTGGATGATCAAGCGACGCAACCCGGAAGGTCAGCGGGCAGCCTCAACCCTTCCCTATTCGGTCTTGCTTCAGATGGGGTTTACCAAGCCAGCCGGTCTCCCGACTGCTGGTGCGCTCTTACCGCACCTTTCCACCCTTACCACTTGCGTGGCGGTCTCCTTTTCTATGGCACTTTCCCTGGGGTCACCCCCGCCGGACGTTATCCGGCATCCTGCCCTGCGAAGCTCGGACTTTCCTCACGCCTTACGGCCCGCAATCATCTTTCCTGCTCGCAGGGTACAGTATAGCATAGAGAAATGAGGATTGTCAATGAGTGTGAAGAAAGGTTCTTAGGTTTGACGCCCGCTTTGCGGGCGAGGGTTGTGGATAGCCGCTGCGCAGCAATGAGTATAAAGTCAGCGTTACGGGACTTGCCTTCCCGCCGTACGCGTCATTCTGAGCCGCAGGCGAAGGATCTCCGTACGCGTAGACATTGACTCCGACTAGCTCACTAGCTCACTAAAGAATACCGGTCGGCGGGAAACACTTCTGTTATATACAGTAAGTGACTCTCCTTCCGTAAATCGCCGCCTTTCGGCGGCGCCTTTGCTCTGCAAAGGCCTATCCTCAGCCCTGTCGGGCAGCTCCTTCCAGTGGAAGGAACCTTACGTTACGTGCTATACTTCCCGCCTCACTCGTCATCCTGAGCGCAGCGAAGGATCTCGGTATACGTTGACATTGACTCCAACTAGCTCACTAGCTCACTAGCCCACCAAATCGGTTTTATTCATACTGGCCGCAGAGCCGCCCACCGCAGCCCTCACGCCCAAAGGGCGTGTCCCTCACATATGCCCGAAAATATCTACAGCGCCGCTGTCCTCCAGCACTTCCAGATTCCATCTTTTTTCTGCCGCCGCTTTTCTGATTCTTGCAGCCAGTTTCGGCACAATGACCCTTTCTGTATAGAAATGGCCGCCGTCGGCGATGAGGAGTCTCATAGCCGATGCATCCTGGGCTTCATGATATTTCAGGTCCCCTGTGAGGTAAAGGTCTGCCCCTTTTGCCTTGGCAAGGGCGGCGAATTCACTGCCTGCGCCGCCAAGGACGGCCACCTTTCTCACCGTAATATCCGTATTTCCTGCATAGCGAAGGTCGGGAATGCCCAGTTTTGCCTTGATATACCGAAGCGCTTCCTTTCCCGGGAGAGCTTCCGGCAGCTCTCCCACCCGCCCCATGTATTCCACGGAGGCGCCGTTTTTCAGTTCATAAATATCATAGTGCACAGGGCCGCAGATTTCCTTCATGTCATCTAATACGTCCCGGAAGGAAGAGGACTTCACATTGAACTCCATTTTTCCTGCCCGGCTGCTGTCATCTGCATCTCCCAGAAGGTAAAAATGACCTGCCATCCCCTTGTATTTTTTCTCCAGAAGTCCTTTGAACTCCTTGGCCTTCACAAATTCCACGTAGGCTGCCACCTTGAGAAGGGGCTCTGTTTTTTCCTTCACCAGGCCTTCCGGATTTGAAAGCCCCAGCGCTTCTGCCAACGCATCATTCACCCCATCCCTGGCGGTATCCAGATTCGTATGGGCTGCAAAGGAAAGTATGTCATGCTTGATAAGTTTTCCGATAACCCGGCCCTTATAGCCGGAAAGGTCGATGGAGTGCAGGGATTTAAAAAGGAAGGGATGATGGGAAATAATCATGGACACCCCATCTTTTACAGCCCTGTCCACATTCTCCTCTGTAAGATCAAGGGAAATGAGCACTTTCTTTACCGGCTGCTCCGGATTTCCCACCTGCAGCCCCGGATGGTCCCAGCTCTCTGCCAGCTTCTGTGGCGCCCATTCTTCCATCAGATTCATGAGATCCTGTGCTTTGATATTCATAAAAGTGCCTCCAGTTCCGCCTTTTCAGCCAACGCCTTTTCTCTCTTCCGCCGATTTCTTTCATTATCCGTATCCGGTGCCACTCCGTTGATAAGGAAATCCCTTTTCCGTATAAGCCGGCAGATATGTTCATGAAACAGGGGGTGCTGCCTGTATCCTTCAGTGGCACCGATTTCCCCTTCCAGCAGTGAAATTTCCCTCATGCTGCCGGGAACGGCCAGCATCATTTCATAAAGCCTCCTATCTTCCAGGGCCATCTCTTCCTTTATAATTCTGAAATGATGGGTAGAAAGATACTGCTTCAGCTCCGCCACGTGGTTCTGGGGCTGGAGTACCAGCCAGGAAAGGGCCTGTGCCTTCTCCATATCCGCCTCCAGAATGTCCCTCATCATAAGGCCGCCCATACCTGCAATGGTCACGCCGTCCACTTCCCCCTTCTGCAGCGGGGCAAGCCCCCCGCCCAGGCGAAGCTCTATCTGTCCTTCTTTTCCCTGCTCCTTGATATGAAACCTGGCCCTTTCCAGAGGTCCTTTGTGAATATCCGAAGCAATAGCTGCCCGGATCTTCCCCTCCTCCAGAAGCGCAAGAGGAAGGTAGGCATGATCCGTCCCGATATCCGCCATGGAGCGAGACGGCGGCACCAGCTTTGCTGCCTGGCGGAGCCTTGCTGTCAAATTCGTCATCTTTCCTCCCGGAAATAAAAAAAGCTGAGCTTTCGCTCAGCAGGAGTTTCATTGGTGGGCCCACCAGGGCTCGAACCTGGGACCAGACGGTTATGAGCCGTCGGCTCTGACCAACTGAGCTATAGGCCCGCAATCACCAACTTATGCTATTTTAACAGTTAAAAGAGAATGAGTCAAGTAGGGTAGAATGGGCCGCCTCGCGGCGTAAGTGTCAAGTTTTCCTCGGTAATTCATTTGACTGTCGATGATTACTATCTCC
>ERZ857775.2242-NODE-2242-length-19450-cov-9.746945_pt1 | contig 19450 bp, 15 predicted proteins | sample MGYA00519698_ERZ857775 | MGnify/ENA primary metagenome ERZ857775 (study PRJEB31778, sample SAMEA3449363) | human gut metagenome | biome: human gut; feature: human-associated habitat; material: faeces | place: United Kingdom | collected 2010/2012 ...
CACGGTGATAACCAACCACTTTCTGTGGCTGTGTTCAAAATGAACACGACCACATTTTGTGGGTGGTTTCAAACCAATCCACAAAGACGGTGGGATTTACAGGAAAAATACCACTGTATGTGAAATTCGTCAATAGGGTTTTGGAAAATCCCTATTCTCACACTCATCCACCCTATCATGTGGGAAACCACGGGCATGATCTTGTGATCATGATTTCTCCCAAAATGCTGACCCCAAATGAATACGATGTGTTTTTCAGCTTTCTGGAAAACACGGTGATGAAAAACGCATACTGACAGTAAAACCGCTCCGAGCGTTCTGCCCGGAGCGGTTTTGCGTCAGCAGTATTTATGCAGAACGGTCATAGACGGAGGGAGAAGTCATGCGTCCTTGCACAGCTTGGTCAATTCTTCGATGGCGGCATCCTCGTCCGGGCCATCGGCGGCGATGGTCACGGTCTCGCCGCACTTCACGGCCAGACCCATTACGGCAAAGATCTTCTTCATGTCGGCGACTTTGCCGTTCTTAGTCATAGTGACTTTGCTCTCAAAGCCTTTGGCAGCTTTGCTCAGGATACCGGCGGGACGGGCGTGCAGACCTTCTTTGTCCTGAATGGTGATATCGATGCTCTTCATAAAAATCTCTCCTTTTTGGAATCGTTATTGTAAGTGCTCCAGCACATAGTTCATATCGGAAGTGGTCTTGAGCTGTTCCAGCGCATCCTCGTCTTCCAAAATCTCGCAGACATTGCCCAGCGGGTCAAGATGGTCGTTGCCGACACCGGCAATGCCGAACACGAGGTAGGCTTTTTCATCGCCGAAGTCCACGCCCTGCGGATATTGCAGCAGGACAACGCCGGACTTTTTAACGGTGCCCTTCTTCTGGCTGGTGCCGTGGGGAATGGCTACGCCCATGCCCATGTAGGTGCTCACCAGCTTTTCGCGCTCCACCATGGCATCGGCGTAACTGTCATCCACATAGCCCCGCTTTGCCAGCAGCGCACCGGCGGCACGGATGGCCTCCTCCTTGGTGACGGAGGGCAGACCCAGCTGGATGTCCTCCGCCTGGATCTTCATCACGGAATCGTTGGCTTTGGAAGCCTCGGTCACGGCAGCCGCCAGAGGGGCTACGGCTGCATTGCGCAGGTCGGATACGATCTCCTCATTGGCGGCAGCTTCGGCCTTGGCATCCAGTGCCGGGGTAGTGGAGGTCAGTGCATTGTACAATGCGTCCAGATGCGGATCTGCAAGGAAGTTATCCAATGTAACAAGCTGTGCCTGCGGGGCGCACTTGGCGGCACGGTCAGCCAGAACGCGCTGGCAGACCACCACGTCCGCGTCGGCGGGGATGGTATCCACGCTGGAGTTGGTCACGGTCAAGTCGGGGCGCTCCGCCTTAATGCGGTTGTGGAACTTGGTAGCACCCATGGCGCTGGAACCCATACCGGCATCGCAGGCAAAGACGATCTTGCGGATCTGACCGACATTTACGGCAGTAGGCTCAGGAATCTCGCCCTTAGCCTGTGCCTTCATCTCCTTCATTTCGTTCTGGGCGTCGGTCAGGCTCTTGGTGTGACCGGAGGTCGCTTTCAGAATGACCGAGGACAGGATAAAGGAGACTGCACCGGCGATGACAACGCCCAGCAGAACGGTGAGAATGGAATCCCGGGGAGCCATTGCCATGTAGGCGATGATGGAACCGGGAGAAGCAGGGCCGGACAGACCTGCACCGGTCATAGAGTAGAACAGGATGGCGCAGAAGTTGCCCACGATGGGGGCGATGATGATCACGGGGTTCATCAGGATGTAGGGGAAGTAGATCTCGTGGATGCCGCCCAGCAGGTGGATGATCACAGCACCGGGAGCGGACTGGCGGGTGGTGTCGTCCTTGCAGAAGAAGCAGTAGGCCAGCAGGACACCAAGACCGGGACCGGGGTTGGCTTCCAGCATATACATGATGGAACGACCGGTCTCAGCAGCCTGGCTTGCACCGATGGGGCTGAAGATGCCGTGGTTGATGGCGTTGTTCAGGAACAATACCTTTGCAGGCTCAATAAAGATGGACACCAGCGGCAGCAGGCTGTGCGCCACAAGGAAGTCCACACCGGCGGTCAGCACGGTGAGGATGGCGGTCATGAACGGGCCGATGACGTAGTAGCCGAGGATGGCCAGCAACATACCCAGAATGCCGATGGAGAAGTTGTTGATCAGCATCTCGAAACCGGCGGGGATATGGCCTTCCACCTTCTTATCGAACTGCTTGATGACCCAGCCGGCCAGAGGACCCATGACCATGGCGCCCATCAGCATGGTGTAGTCCGAGCCGCAGATGCAGCCCACCACGGCGGCGCTGGCTGAAAGCATCGGGGTCAGCCGCCGCACCGTGCTGCGGGAGCTGCCCGCTGTGGAGCAGTGGATGCAGGCTGCCGGGGCGCATTTTGTGCGAAATCCCGGCAAGGGTCTGCTGCTGGATGAAGCGCCGGAGCGGCGAGACGCACTGCGCACCCAGCTGAACAGCGGCGACAGGAAAGAACTTTCCCGCGCAGAGCGGCGGCAGCAGCTTTTGACAAGGCTGCTCAGCGAGCAGGAGCCCTGCAAAACAGCGGTACTGGCACGGGCGCTTGGCGTTTCGGAAAGCACGCTGTCTGCGGACTTGGATGAACTTGAGACCAAGCTACACCCCTACCGGGTGGAGATGTTCCGCCGCCCCGGCGTGGGGGTCTGGCTGCAGGGGGATGCTTCTTCCTACCGGAGGGTGGTGTCTGCCCTGCTGCGCAGCAGTATGCCGGAAAAGGAACTGGCAGAGGTGCTCTGCGGACGGATGCCGGAAAACGAGATCTTCTCGACCCTGCTGGATACAAAAACGGCCGAAAAGGTCTGGGCGGTTTTGCAGCAGTTTGAACAGGAAGAGCAGCTCCATCTGCCGGATGCAGGCTTTCTGGCGCTGGCGATCCATTGCACCCTGACCATTCAGCAGCTGCGGCAGGGCGGCGACAAGGGCAGCGCCCCCCAGAGGGCTGCGCCCGGCGGGCAATCATGCTGCCCGGCTGGTGGCGGCGCTGAACCGCGCCTTCGGGCTGACCCTGCCGCCTGAGGAAGCGCAGTATCTGGAACTTTATCTCGCTGCTTATCTGGGTGCGGAGGATCCTTGGGGCAGTGCGCAGGAGATGGAACTGCGGAATCTGGAAGCCGCCCTTATCCGGGAAATGGAAAAGGCGCTGCACACAGACCTTTCCGGTTACACCTCCCTGCGGGATGACCTGTACTGCCACCTGCGCCCCATGCTGCTGCGGGTAGAGCAGAACATTCGTACCGAAAACCCCCAGCTGGACACCATCCGCACCGACTACCCCGGCTTGTGGAAAGCCACCCGCACCGCCTGTGATGCGGTGCAGCAGCAATTCGTCTTGCCCGCCATCTCGGACGACGAAGCAGCGTACCTTGCCATGCACTTTGGCGCAGTGCTGGAACAGAATGCCATGTTCCGGCTGCGGCTGCGGGTGGTAGTGGCCTGTCCGCTGGGCATGGGTTCCAGCCGCTTTCTGGCTTCCCGGCTGGGAAACGAGTTTCCCTCTTTGCAGGTGGAGGGGTGCTGCTCGGTGCGGGAGCTGAACGCCGCCGACCTGCGTCGGAGAAAAATCGACTTCATTATCTCCACCGTGCCGCTGGAACTGGATTACCCGGCGGTGTGCATCAGCCCTTCCCTGCTGGAACCGGATCGCGCCGTGCTTACTACGAGGCTTCTCTGGCCGAGCCTATGAGCTGCTCCATCGGTGCTTTCAACGCCGCCTACCACACCAAGATGGGTGTGTACCATCACGATATGGGCATCAAGAAGGGTGGCAAGCTGGCGATTCTGGCCGGTGCAGGCCCCATGGGTCTGGGTGCTCTGACCTACGCACTGCACCGTGATGTGCGCCCCGGCATGGTGGTGGTCACCGATATCAACGAGGATCGTCTGGCCCGTGCGGAGTCCCTCTTCCCCCCGAAGGAGGTCAAGGAGAAGGACGGCATCGACCTGTACTTCGTCAACACCGCCAACATGGCAGACCCCGCTGCCGAGCTGCGGGAGTTGACCGGCGGTACCGGCTTTGATGATGTGTTCTGCTACGCCCCCATCGCGCCGGTGGTGGAGCTGTCCAGTGCTGTGCTGGGTCGTGACGGCTGCCTGAACTTCTTTGCAGGCCCCACCGACAAGCAGTTCAGCGCCAAGATGAACTTCTACGATGTGCACTACAATTCTACCCATGTCATGGGCACCACCGGCGGTAATACCGCCGACATGATCGAGTCGCTGGAACTGACCGCCGCTAAGCGCATCGATCCGGCTGTGATGGTCACCCACATCGGCGGTCTGAACGCCGCTGCCGAGACCACCCTCAACCTGCCCAAGATCCCCGGCGGCAAAAAGCTGATCTACACCCACCTGACCATGCCCCTCATCGCCCTGACCGATCTGCGTGCCAAGGGCGAACAGGACAACGACCCCCGCTATACCGCACTGGCTGACATCGTGGATGCCCACAACGGCCTGTGGTGCCCGGAAGCAGAGGAATATCTGCTGGCAAACTTCAACCCGGAGGACTAAGCAGAACGTGCCATGGGACAGGACAAACGCAGACAGGAGGAATCCCCCATGGAACAACGCCGCAATCAAATCGTGGAGCTGGTGAACCGCAAAGGCAGCATTAGCTTTGCCCAGCTCAAGGAAGCTTTCCCTTCCGTTTCGGAAATGACCCTGCGCACCGACCTGAAAGCACTGGATGAAGCCCGCCGTGTGGTGCGGGTGCATGGCGGTGTCAAGTCGGTGGAGCAGGTGGTAGGCACAGACGACCTGCTGAGCCGCCGTTCCGCCCGCAATGCCGAAGCAAAGCAGATCATTGCCGAAAAAGCCGCCGCTCTGCTGCGCCCCAACACCACCCTGTTTCTGGATTCCGGCAGCACCGCCACAGCAGTGGCCCGGTGCATCCCGGATCAGCCCATGCTCATCTACACCAGCGGCCTGAGCTGCGCCATGGAGCTGGCAAAGCTGGAAAAGCCCCATGTGTCCCTGCCGGGCGGCAGGCTGAACCGGTTCAGCCTGAGCGTCTGCGGTGCACAGAGCATCCAGACGATGGAGGGCATCAACTTTGATCTGCTGCTGCTGGGCGTGACCAGTTACAGCCCGGAAACCGGTTTTACCTGCGGCGTGGAGGATGAAGCACGGCTCAAGCAGACCGTGCTCCGCCGCTGTGACTGTGAGCAGAAAGCCGTGCTGCTGGATTCCTCCAAGATCGGACTGAAAAGCACATTCCACATCTGCGAGCTGTCCGATATTGATATTGTGATCTCGGACGGAAAGCTGCCCGTAGAATTTTTACAGGCCTGCCGGAACGCAGGCGTAACAGTACTATAAAAGGAGCGTTATTATGAAGATCATCCGCGCAAAAGATTATCAGGATATGTCCCGCAAAGCGGCCAACATCATCTCCGCACAGGTCATCATGAAGCCGGACTGTGTACTGGGTCTTGCCACCGGCGGCACCCCGGTGGGCACTTATGCCCAACTGGTGGACTGGTACAACAAAGGCGATTTGGATTTCTCCGAGGTCACTACTGTCAATCTGGACGAGTACCGCGGCCTGCCCAAGGAGCATCCCCAGAGCTACTGGTATTTCATGAATGAGAACCTGTTCAGCAAGGTGAATATCGACCCGGCCAAGACCAACCTGCCGGACGGCACCAATCTGGACACTGCCGCCGAGTGTGCCCGTTACAACGGTATCATCCACAAGCTGGGCGGCATCGACCTGCAGCTGCTGGGCATCGGCCCCAATGGTCATATCGGCTTCAATGAGCCGGGCGAAGCCTTTGAGCTGGAGACCCACTGCATCGACCTTGCGCCCACTACCATCGAAGCCAACAAGCGCTTCTTTGACGGCAACGAGAACCTTGTCCCCAAACAGGCATACACCATGGGCATCAAGACCATCATGCAGGCACGCAAGGTGTTGGTGGTAGCCAACGGTAAAGCCAAGGCACAGGCCGTCAAGGACGCCGTGACCGGCCCTGTGACCCCTGCCTGCCCCGGCAGCATCCTGCAGCTGCATCCGGACTGCATCCTTGTGGCAGACGAGGAAGCACTGAGCCTGCTGTAAACTCCCAAAGCCAACTTCTTCATTTACCATAACTTTGCTTAAGATCCAACCAAAGCACGGAAAGGGCCGGACTCGTTGCACGGGTTCGGCTCTTTCTGTCAGAAATAAGATTTATCTTGCAATCTTACGCAAAGAGCAACTCCAAAAGAGCCGTCATGGAGATGGTGGGTTCGCCTGCTGCGGGATTTACGCTGAAAATACGCTGAAAAGAGGTCACCCCGATCGGTGGCCTCTTTTTTGCTGCCGCGAACTGTCTGGCTGCGGCAGCGGATAACAGCAATGTCCATTGCGCTTTGTTTTGCCCGGATGCGCACCCGCAGAAAGCTCTCCCTCGTCAAACTGCCCAAAATACGCCCTTAAAAGTTTACTTGACACAATTTTAAAATCAATATATAATTGGGTCAGAAACCAATTGTAGAAAAGGATGATTTCCAATGGCGCGCAGATACGACAGCAAGGAAGCAAAACGGCGGATCCTGACCGCCTGTGTCCGGCTTTTTCTGGAAAAAGGCTACACGAACACCAAGGTTGCAGAAATTTTAAAGGAAGCAGATGTTTCTGCCGGGTCGTTCCAGAATATTTTCCGCACCAAGGACGGCGTGCTGACCGAGCTGATCGGCATGATGTTCAGCAGGCAGTTCGGCGCGGTAAGGCCGCTGGCGGCAAACGCCCCCTCGCCGGTGTACCTCTACGCGGTGGAAACGGCTTTGCAGCTGGCGCTGAGCGAGTTGAGCGAGAATCTGCGGGATATCTATGTGGAAGCGTACACCTTCCCCGCCACGGCGGAGATCATCCACCGCAGCACCACGGCCGAGCTGCAGGCGGCGTTCAGCGCGTATCTGCCCGGGTGCGCCGAGTGCGATTTCTACGAGATGGAGCTGGGCACGGCTGGCATGATGCGCGGCTACATGGCACGGCGGTGCGACCCCTACTTTACGCTGGAGCGCAAAATACGGCGCTATCTGAGTATGAGCCTGAGTGCGCTGCAGGTCCCCGCGCAGGAGCGCGAGCAGGTCATCGCTTTTGTGGCGGAGATCGATATGCTTGCCGAGGCGCGGAAGGTGGTAGATGCCGTGCTTGCATCGCTGTCCGTGCAGTTTGATCTGAAAGGATAACAAGGTTTGATGACAAGGAGGGAGTAACATGAAAAAATGGCTGATCCGGTGTTTGACGGTGCTGGCAATGGTGTGCCTGATACCGGGGATCGTGTTAAACGTTAAAGCGGCAGATTCTATCTATACGTACTGCTTCGTCTGTATGCAACAAAGAAACTATGAGATCCTCGGATATACAAAAGTTGATTCAACCAAGCATAGGATCCATATAAAATGCTCAGTCTGCGGCAGGAAGAACAGCATTGTTTATGGAGATCTTTCGGACCATACCGGCGGCACCGAAACGCCCACCTGCACCACAGGCAAAACCTGTGAAAAATGCGGCGCGGAATACGGCATTCTCGGTCACAAATGGAAAACTCCGGCGAACGCCTCCCTTGGCAACGGCACGCACCGCATCATTTGCTTGCGCTGCGGCTTAAATGGTACCGCAAGCTGTACCGGTGGCACAGCAACCTGCACCACCAAAGCGGTCTGTGAGGCGTGTGGTGGGAAATACGGCAAAAGAAACCTAAATAATCATGCTCTGGTGCATTATGATGCGCAAGCCCCCACCTGTACGAAACCCGGCTGGGACGCTTTCGACACCTGTCCCCGCTGCTACTATACCACTTTTCGAGCAATCCCCGCGCTAAAACATGATTTAGAGCACCACGAAGCAAAAGCCCCCACCTGCACGGAAAAGGGCTGGGATGCTTACGAAGCCTGCTCCCGTTTCGGCTGCGACTATACCACCCGCACAGAGCTGCCCGCACTGAATCATGATTTGGAGCAGCACGAAGCGCAAGCTCCCACCTGTACGGAAATCGGCTGGGATGCTTACGAAACCTGCTCCCGCTGCGACTATACCACCCGCACAGAGCTGCCCGCACTGAACCATGCTCTGGAGCAGCACGCAGCAAAAGCTCCTACCTGTACGGAACCCGGCTGGGATGCTTACGAAACCTGCTCCCGCTGCGACTATACCACCCGCAAAGAGCTGCCCGCACTGAACCATGCTCTGGAGCAGCACGAAGCAAAAGCCCCCACCTGTACGGAAAAGGGCTGGAGCGCTTACGAAACCTGCAAAAACTGCGACTATAACACCTATCAGGAGCTGCCCGCGCTGAACCATGATTTAGTGCAGCACGATGCGCAAGCCCCCACCTGCACGGAAAAGGGCTGGAACGCTTACGAAACCTGCTCCCGCTGCAACTATAACACCTATGCGGAGCAGCCCGCACTGAATCATGATTTGGTGCAGCAAGAAGCAAAAGCCCCCACCTGTACGGAAATCGGCTGGGATGCTTACGAAGCCTGCTCCCGCTGCGACTATACCACCCGCAAAGAACTGCCCGCACAGCATGATTTGGAGCAGCACGCAGCAAAAGCTCCCACCTGTACGGAAAAGGGCTGGGACGCTTACGAAACCTGCTCCCGCTGCGACTATACCACCTATGCGGAACTGCCCGCACTGAATCATGATTATCAGGCTGTTACCGTAGAGCCTACCTGTGAAGCAGACGGCTATACTGTTTTTACCTGCTCCCGCTGCAAAGACAGCTACACCGCAGACCCGACCGATCAGCTGGGACACCAGTTCGGTGCATGGTCCCCGAACGGAACCGGCGCTCAGAGCGCCGATTGTCTGCGGCAGGGCTGCGCGCACACTGGCAGCACGGATTGCCGGAAGTTTACTTTCCGCACTGCGGAAGGCGAAACCCTGACCTTCTGCCCCGTGTGCGGGCAGGCAGAAAACGCCGCGCAGCTGGAAAAGATCGAAGCCGCAACGGCGTGGGCTAACAGCGGCAGTCTTTCTGCGGAGGATGTGACCGCACGGACGAATGGGGAATACCTGAGCGTGGCCTTTGAAACCGCAGGCAGCCTGACGCAGCCCACCGGTCGGGTGAGGCTCGCGCTGCCCGCCGGATTGCTGGAAGGCAAAACGCTTGTGCGCATTGCCCCGGACGGCACACAGACGGAGATGCCTTTTGAAACAGAGCGCGGAACGATCATCTTTACGCTGGATTTTGCAAACAGCGAGCTGCCCGTAATGCTCTTCCGGCTGGTACCCCAGACCGCCGCCCTCTGAACGCTTTTACAGCGGCACGAACAATAAAACGCAAAATGCCCGCCCACCGTGGTTTTCCACAGGTGGGCGGGCATTCTTTTGTGCCTTTTTGGCATAAAAATACCCCCGGAGGATGCAGCGTTTTTTACGCTGTCTACTCTGGGGGCAGGATAGCAAGCGCTGCGCGGCAGCTCCCGGAAGCGGACACTGTCTTGCTGAAAAAGCACTTCCTAGCGCTGCTCCTCCGGCGGGCAGCAGCTCTCCCGGGGGATGAGCTTGTGCGGCACGATGATCTTTGTGGCCAGAAGGTTCGGGTTCTCGATGTGGTTGATGGTCTGGCTGGCGGCTTCCATGCCCAGCTGGTAGGGGTTCACGTCTACGGTGGTCAGCTGTGGGCTGCCCTGCCCTTTGTGCGGGTGCCCCTTGGCAAACCTGCCGTGATTGCGCTATAATAGAGCCGTAACAGTTCCACAAAGGTGTGGTAAGGGAGGTGCGGCCATGATCCGGGTGGCGATCGTAGAGGACGACGCGGAGGTACAGGGGGTATTGCAGGAGTATGTCCGGCGGTATACCCGGCAGTACGGGACGGAGTTTGAAGTGACGGTCTTTGCGGACGGCGTGGATATTCTGGAGGATTACCGCGCGGTCTACGACATTATTTTTCTGGATGTGGAGATGAAGCATCTGGACGGCATGACCACGGCAGAGCGCATCCGGCAGATGGATGCAGACGTCATCCTGATCTTCATCACCAATATGGCGCAGTACGCCATCCGGGGCTACTCGGTGGGAGCGCTGGACTATGTGCTGAAGCCGGTACCCTACTTTGCCTTTTCGCAGCAGCTGCTCAAGGCGGTTGCCCGGCTGGAAAAGCGGGCAAAGCGCTACCTGACCGTGCCGGTGGAGGGCGGGCTGCGCCGTCTGGACACCGCAAGCATCTATTATCTGGAAAGCGAGGGGCACCGGGTGCACTTTTACACCGACGAGGGCGATTTTTCTGCCCCCGGCGCCCTCAAGACCTTTGAGGAAAAGCTGGCAGACTGCCCCTTTGCCCGCTGCAACAGCGGCTACCTTGTCAATCTGGCACAGGTGCGGGAACTGCGGCAGAGCACCGTGCAGGTGGGCCCTTGCGAGCTGCAGGTCAGCCGCCCCAAGCGTAAGGCTTTTCTTGCCGCACTGACCGACTACATCGGAGGTGAAGGCTCATGACCGCGCTGCCGGATATCCCCCGGCTGTACACCGCCCTTGCCGAGTGTCTGGCGGTGCTGCTGTTCACCCCGGCGCTTGCGCCCCGCTTTTCCAAGGCGGTCACCGGGGGCATCACCCTGCTGTGGGCGGCGGTGCTGTCGGCCTTTCTGGGGCTGACGGGCAACGTGCCCGGCGGGCTCTGGATCCCCTGCATGGCAGCGGCCATCGGGCTTTCCTACTTATATTTATGGGGTGTGTGGAGCATCACCCTGCTGGAAGCCGGGTATCACTGCGCCCGGGCGTTTATTCTGGCAGAGCTTGCCGCCAGCGTGGAGTGGCAGCTGCACTGCGCCCTCTGGCCCGCCCGCGGCCCATGGGAGCCGCTGTCTTTGCTGCTGCTGGCGCTGGTGTATGGGACGCTGTTCGGCATCATGTGCTATCTGCAGCACCGCCGTCCCCAGCCCGCCGGGCACTTACAGATCGGCGGCAGCGCCGCCCTGACGGCGGTCATGCTGGCGCTGACCGCCTTTGCGGTGAGCAATCTGGGATTTCTGCCGGGCAGCGAGATCAACATGAGCATTTTTTCCATCCGCACCTTGGTGGATTTTTCCGGCGTGCTGATCTTATCTGTGCAGCACGAGCAGCTGCAGGAGAACGCTTTGCACAGCGAGCTTGCCGCCATGGACGAGGTACTGCACCGCCAGTACGAGCAGTACAAGCGCAGTAAGGAGGGCATCAACCTCATCAACCGGCGGTACCATGAGCTGAAAGTCCAGCTTGCCCGCATCCGGGAGGAGCAGGACCAGACCAAGCAGAACGCCGCCATTGCCGCCATGGAGCAGAACATCCGCCAGTACGAGGCCGAGAACAAGACCGGCAACCCGGTGCTGGATACCCTGCTCACCGCCAAGACCATGGAATGCCAGCAGGAGAATATCACCATCACCAGCGTAGCAGACGGCAGGATGCTGGGCTTTCTCACCATCCGGGAGCTGTGCACCATTGTGGGCGTGGCGCTGGACAACGCCATTGCCGCCGTCCGCGCCGAACCGGACCCCGAAAAACGGCTCATCAAGGTGGCGGTGTACAGTCAGGGCGGTTTTGCCATGCTGCGGTTCGAGCATTATACAGAGGCCGCCCCCGCACTGGATGCGGACGGTCTGCCGCAGCAGGGGTCGGACCTGAAAAGCGTCCGCACCACCGTCGGGCAGCACGGCGGCAGCATGACGCTGCACTGGGAAAACAACTGGTGCACCCTGCGGATCTTATTTCCGCTGCCCAAAAAGCAATAATATTTTTACGGCAGGTATCCCCTGCCGTTTTTTGTATTTAGCAGGGTGCACAAAGAAGCAGGGGCTTTGTTTGTGCACAAGCACAATAAAATTTGAAAACGAATTGTAATTTTTGCAAATCATGCATCCAAAACGACAGATTGTGCGAAGAACGGTTCGTTTTGCGGTTTATATGATAAAATGACATCAAGCAAAGGAGTGGACGCACTCCGGGGAACAGCTATGAACCGGGTCGTGTACCCAAAAGAGAAGGAGTTAACAGTTATGGCACAGAAAAAGAAGGACAGTAGGATGATGGGCAAGATCATCAAAACTGCCGTTTCGGGTGTGTTGTGTGTCGCATTGGCGGGCGGTATAGTTGCGGCCAATGTGCTGATCCCGCCCAACGCCAGCAGCGTGCAGAGCATTTTGGGCCTGAAGAGCGGCGGCATCGACAACAGCAAGGCCAAGACCGAAGGCATCAACATGGAGTACGGCAAGCCCGGCTTTGACACAGAGGATGCGCTGGTTGAGGATGAGATCGCCCTGAACAAGCAGATCGCAGCAGAGGGCATCGTCCTGCTGAAGAACAATGAAGGCAGAATGCCGTACAGCACGGATACCACCTTCAGCTTTGTCAGCCATTCTGCTGTCAGCTACATCGGCGGCAACAAAGTCGATATGAAAACGGCCTTTGAAGATGCCGGGTTCGGTGTCAACGAGGACCTCTGGAAATTCTATTCCGAAGGCAACGGCAAGGATTACGGCCTGGGTGCCGGCTCGGTCTCTTACGGTGATGACGAGGACTTCTCCGTCAACGAGTGCCCGCTGTCCGTCATGCAGGCGGAGCCGGGCCTGACCGATTCCATGCAGGGCACGGTGCCGGTCTTTGTGTTCAGCCGTGTGGCGGGCGAAGGCCGCGATATGCCGCGCTCCATGTACAACCACACCGATGTGGAAGAGGACAAGACCAAGACCTACCTCGAGCCGGATTCCGTGGAACTGGAGATTCTCCAGTACCTGAACGACAACTTTGACGATGTGGTGCTGCTGCTGAACTCCAGTGCAGCGGTCGATCTGAGCTGGGTGGAGGATTATCCCAGCATCCACACGGTCATCTCGGCTCCTGCCATGGGCGACTACGGCCTGTGCTCTCTGGCTGAGATCTTCTCCGGCAAGGTCAATCCTTCCGGCCGCACCGTGGATACCTATGAAGTGGATGCCATGAACAGCCCGGCGGCGCAGAACTTCGGCGACTTTGCCTACTACGATGAGAATGGTAACCTCACCAAGTACAACTACGTCAGCTACAAAGAGGGCATCTATGTTGGCTACCGCTACTACGAGACCCGTTACGAGGATAAAGTCCTCGGTCAGGGCAATGCGGGCGATTACAACTACGACGATGCTGTGATGTACCCCTTCGGCTACGGCCTGTCCTACACCACCTTTGACTGGTCGGATTACAACACCAGCTGGGATGGCGATACCTGCACTGTGACCGTCAAGGTCACCAACACCGGTTCTGTTGCAGGCAAGGACGTTGTGGAAGTCTACGCACAGAGCCCTTACACCGATTATGACAAGGCCAACAAGGTGGAAAAGGCTGCCGTTGAACTGGTCGGTTACGCCAAGACCTCGGAGCTGGCTCCCGGTGCAAGCGAGACCGTGACGGTCACCTTCGACCAGGAACAGCTGAAGTCCTACGACTACGTCAATGCCAAGACCTACATTCTGGACGCAGGTGATTACTATATCACTGCGGCTAAAAACGCACACGAAGCGGTCAACAACATCCTCTCTGCCAAGGGAAAGAGCGTGGCAGACGGTATGACCGCGGATGGCGACACTGCTTTTGTTGAAATCTACACCCCGGCCAACGGCACCGTGGATACCACGACCTATAAGAACGACACCACCACCGGCGTGGAGGTCACCAACCAGCTGGATCATGCAAACGGCGGGCTGCAGTATCTCTCCCGCAGTGACTGGACTGGCACCTGGCCGACCGTTGACGGCGAGGTCAGCGACCAGATCAGCACCTGGGGCAACCCCATCAATGGTACCGATGCCAGCGGCAAGGCTGCATCCTATACCTACCGCAAGACGATCAGCAAGGAGGACCTTGCAAAGCTGGATTCTTTTGATTCCCTGAACCCCACCGACTTCTCCACCCTGACCGATGAGATCGTTTACGGCAAGGACAACGGTCTGGGTCTGATCGATATGCGCGGTCTGGATTACGATGATGAAAAGTGGGACGCACTGCTCGACCAGCTGACCCCCAGCGATTATCAGACCCTGATCACGCAGTCCGGCTATGGCACGGCAGCCATCAAGTCGGTGGATAAGCCCTCCACGACCGACCGCGACACTGCCACCGGCCTGGTCAACTACGGCTTTGATGCAAGCGGCAACCTCTACTTCAAGGGCAACATCACGCACTGCGGCGTGATCGTTCTGGCACAGACCTACAACGATGATCTGGCCACTCACTACGGCGAGAACATTGGCGACGAGTCCTACTATCTGGATGTCGATGGCTGGTATGCACCGGCAGTCAACATGCACCGCACTGCATTCTCCGGCCGCAACAGCGAGTATTACTCCGAGGATCCGTTCATCGGCGGTCACATTGCTTCCCTCGAGTGTGAGGGTGTCGCCTCCCGCGGTATGTATGTCTTTGTCAAGCATTACGCCATCAACGATCAGGAGGACCACCGCGGCGACCGTGAAGGCCAGTACAGCATTGCGACCTTCCTGAACGAGCAGGCGGCCCGCGAGATCTACCTCAAGCCCTTTGAGATGTGCGTCAAGTCTGATAAGGTCGAGATGAACTATGCAAAGGACAACGGCGACGGCACTTACAGCAATGCCACCACCGAGATCCCGTCCGTCACCGGCATCATGACCTCCTTCAACCGCGTTGGCTATACCTGGGCCGGCGGCAACTACAACATGATCACCGGCCTGCTGCGCAACGAGTGGGGCTTCCACGGCTTTATCATCACCGACAACGCAAACACCGGTGTCTTTATGGACGCTGGCCAGATGATCCAGGCCGGTGCAGACGGCAAGCTGACCAACCTGCCCACCGGCGCACGTTATACCTTCAATAAGAATGATGTTTCGGATTATCACTATGGCCGTGAGGCAGTTCACAACATCCTGTACACCATTGCAAACTCCAAGGCAATGAACGGCGGTATGCCGGGCAGCCGTTATCTGGCAAAGGTCGAGCCTTACCAGAAGGTCATCTACGCAGTGGATGGTGTCTGCGGCGGTCTGATCGCGGTTCTGGCCGTTCTGACGATCCTCCGCTTCCGTAAAAAGAAAGAGGACGTAAAAACCGTCTGATCAACACATAGGAACAGAAGGGGCGGCGGGCAAACGCCCGCCCCCTTTTTTTTGATTGTCAGGAGAGACCCATGAAACACACAGATATCATCAACAGCCTGGATCTGGAACAGAAATGCGCCCTGCTGAGCGGCGGCACGGTGTTCACCACCCGGGCGCTGCCGGGCAAGGGCATCCCGGCCATTACCCTGTCGGACGGCCCCAACGGCGTGCGTAAGCAGGCCGGTGCGGCTGACCATCTGGGCCTGAACCCCAGTGTGCCCGCCACCTGCTTCCCCACCTCGGCCACCGTTGCCAACAGCTGGGACCCGGAGCTTGGCGAGGCTGTGGGCGCAGCCATGGGCGAAGAAGCAGCGGCACAGGGCGTGTCGGTACTGCTGGGCCCCGGCCTGAACATCAAGCGCAGCCCGCTGTGCGGCCGCAACTTCGAGTATTTCTCGGAGGATCCCTACCTTGCCGGTAAGATGGCGGCGGCCTACGTCCGCGGCATCCAGAAAAACGGCATTGCCGCCTGCCCCAAGCACTTTGCCGTGAACAGTCAGGAACTGCGCCGCATGGCCTCGGATTCCATCGTGGACGAGCGCACCCTGCGGGAAATTTACCTGACCGGCTTCGAGATGGTGGTCAAAGAGGCGCAGCCCAAGACCATCATGTCCGCCTATAACCTTGTCAACGGCACCTACGCCAACGAGAACGCCCACCTGCTCATGGATATCCTGCGCAGGGACTGGGGCTTTGACGGCGCAGTGGTCACCGACTGGGGCGGCAGCAACGACCACGCTCTCGGCGTAAAGAACGGCTCTACGCTGGAAATGCCCGCCCCCGGTGGGGACGCCATCCGGGAGCTGATGAAGGCGGTGCAGACCGGCAAGATCACCGAAGCGGACGTGGACGCCCGGCTGGAGGAACTGCTGGAACTGGTGTTTACCACCAAGGCGGCGGTGGACGCCGCACCCAGCAAGTTCGATGCCGACGCCCACCACGCACTGGCACGTCGGGCTGCTGCCCAGAGCATCGTGCTGCTGAAGAACGAAAACAGCCTGCTGCCCCTTGCAAAGGGGGAAAAGGTGGCGGTCATCGGCGACTTTGCCCAGACACCCCGCTATCAGGGTGCAGGTTCCAGCGCCGTCAACTCCATCAAGGTGGATTCCTTCTTGGATTGCCTTGCCGAGAGCGGCCTGAACAGCGTCGGCTACGCCAAGGGCTTTGACCGGCAGGGCAAACCCGATGAGGCACTGAAAGCCGAGGCGGTGCTGCTGGCAAAGAACGCCGATGTGGTGCTGCTGTGCATGGGTCTGGACGAGATCAAGGAGAGCGAGGGCATCGACCGCGCCGACATGAAGCTGGCAGAGAACCAGCTGGAACTGCTGGCCGCTGTGGCGGCGGCAAACCCCAACGTGGTGGTGCTGCTGAGTGCAGGCTCCTCGCTGGAAAGCGCATGGGTCAAGGACTGCAAGGCGCTGGTCTACGGCTGTCTGGGCGGTCAGGCCGGTGCGGGCGCACTGGTCGAGGTGCTCACCGGCGCGCAGAACCCCTGCGGCAAGCTGGCTGAGACTTGGGCGCGCAGCTACGCCGACACCCCCGCAAAAGCGCATTTCGGCGGCGACGGCCCCACTGTGGAGTACCGCGAGGGTCTGTATGTGGGCTACCGCTACTACGACACCGCCGGTGTGCCCACCGCCTTCCCCTTCGGCTACGGCCTGAGCTATACCAGCTTTGCGTACAGTGACCTGAAAGCAGACGAAAAGGGCGTGACCCTGACTGTCACCAACACCGGCAGCTGTGCAGGTGCAGAGGTGGTGCAGCTGTATGTGGCAAAGCCGGATGCAAAAGTTTTCCGCCCCGCCAAGGAGCTGAAGGGCTTTACCAAGGTGCAGCTGGAAGCCGGAGAGAGCAAGACCGTCACCATCCCGCTGGACGATAAGGCGTTCCGCTACTGGAACGTTGCCACCGACCGCTGGGAGGTGGAGGGCGGCAGCTATCAGCTGCTGGTGGGCGCTTCCAGCGCCGATATCCGTCTGACTGCCGCTGTCACGGTGGCGGGCACCGGCGCACCCGACCCCTACGCGGGCAAAGACCTTGCACATTACCGCACTGCACAGGTGCAGAACGTGCCGGACGCGGAGTTTGAGGCGCTGCTGGGCCGTCCCATCCCGGAGAACAAGGTGCACATCGACCGCAACATGACGCTGGGCGAGATGGGGCACGGACGCAGCCCCATCGGCTGGCTGGCGGCTGCCGTGCTGGGCACCCTGCTGCGCCGCAGCATCAAAAAGGGCAAGCCCGACCTGAACATCCTGTTCCAGTACAATATGCCTCTGCGTGCGCTGTCCAAAATGACCAACGGCGCTATCAGCATGGGCATGGTGGACGGCATCGTGATGGAGCTGCAGGGCTTCTGGATCATCGGTCTTGTGCGGGTGATCGTGGAGGCCGTGAAGAACCTCGTGCTGAACAGCCGCATGGAAGAGCGCTTGAAAAACAGCTGAAAGGAAGCAGGCTATGAATTTCTGGAATAACTTTGCGGCAAAGCACCCCGCCGCTGCCAAGTGGGTGCGCGAGGGCGGCCTGTTCGTCATCGTGTCCAACCTCATCACCGTGTTCAAGTACCTGCTGCTGCAATTTCTGCCCAAGGCCTTTGCAAGCCTGCCGGTGGTGGATTTCGGCTGGCCGGGCATTGACATCACCCTGTTCGGCGAGACCTTCAAGTGGAACATCCTCGGCTACGATGCCGCCCACGGCGGTCTGCCCTACTTCTGCGCCTACATGATCGCCATGGTCATCGGCGAGTGCATCAACTTCCCCATCCAGCGCAATTTTGTGTTCCGCAGCAAGGGCAATCTGGCAAAACAGATCGGCTGGTATGTGCTGGCCTTCTGCATCATCACCTGCATCGTCAACTCCATCAACTGCATCTGGGTGGCAGTGGCAGGGCTGCTGGTACCGGACTTCATCTACAACATCGGCACTACCGTGCTCAACGGCGGCATCTCCATGGTCATCTTCTTCTTTGTGAATAAGATCATCTTCCCGGAGGGCGAAAAAGCCGCCAAATAATAAGACATCTCCTTCATTTTCTTCTTTTCATCATAAACCAAAAGGGCTGCTCCGTTCTCCGGGGCAGCCCTTTTGGTTTGGGAAGAGAACCCTCTCAGTCATCTTATTTTTGTTTTTCTGCACAAAATGTTCTGCGGGCAGGGTTTTCCTCTTGACAAGCGGGCAAATGTTTCGTACTATATTTAGTAGTATGGAATCAAAGACGCTGTACGCAGGTTTCAGTGTGACCCTGTACCCGTTTCAGGCAAAGCGTGCCTGTTTGATATAAAATGGAACCGTAAAGAGAAAAGCCGTATGCTTTTGCCCGTGCCGCCGGTTTTGGGTGGTGCGTATGGTTTTGGTGTCACTTTTTGCATTGAAAGCTCTTTCTATATCATTGCCCGTGTCCTGCTGCGCAGCGTCTCCTGCTTTTAATTTTGCATTGAATTGAAACAAAGGAGAGTGAACGCAATGACCGCGATCGGAGTGATCGTGGCCTTGATCGTTGCTGTTGTCGGCGTGGCTGCGGGCTATTTTATTGGTTACAACAACCGTAAAAAGACCGCCGAAGCCCAGATCGGCAGCGCCGAGGCCGAGGCTACCCGGCTGGTGAACGAGGCGATCAAGACCGCCGACCAGAAGCGCAAGGAAGCGGTTCTGGAAGCAAAGGACGAGGCTTTCCGTCTGAAAGCCGAGGTCGATGCCCAGAAGGCAGAGGCCGACAAGGAGATCAAGCAGCGCCGTGCGGAGATCAGCCGTCAGGAGAACCGCATCGACCAGAAGGAGACAGCGCTGGACCGCAAGACCGAAGCGCTGGAAAAGAAGGAAGAAGAGCTGAAAAAGCGCGCTGCCGAGGCCGAGGAGCGTCTGGCAGAGATCGACGCTCTGCGCGCCAAGGAGATGGAGCGTCTGGAAACGCTGGCCGGTCTGAGCCAGGAGGACGCCCGCGAGGTGCTGCTGCATAAGGTGGACGAGGAGCTGACCCACGAAAAGGCCGTGCGCGTTGCCGCCTACGAGACCGACCTGAAGGAAAACTGCGATAACATCGCCCGCAACCTCATCGGACAGGCCGTCAGCCGCTGCGCTGCCGACCATTGCAGCGAGACTACCGTCAGTGTGGTGCCGCTGCCCAGTGATGAGATGAAGGGCCGCATCATCGGCCGCGAGGGCCGCAATATCCGCGCACTGGAGACCGCTACCGGCGTGGATCTGATCATCGACGATACCCCGGAGGCCATTACTCTGTCCTCCTTCGACCAGACCCGCCGCGAGGTGGCCCGCATGACGCTGGAGCGCC
>ERZ857775.2254-NODE-2254-length-19373-cov-6.350036_pt1 | contig 19373 bp, 10 predicted proteins | sample MGYA00519698_ERZ857775 | MGnify/ENA primary metagenome ERZ857775 (study PRJEB31778, sample SAMEA3449363) | human gut metagenome | biome: human gut; feature: human-associated habitat; material: faeces | place: United Kingdom | collected 2010/2012 ...
TCTCAGAGACCCACAGGCCATCGGTGGTGCCGCAGTCGATCTCGCGGACGATGACTTCCTGAGAGACATCGACCATTCGACGGGTCAGGTAGCCGGAGTCAGCGGTACGCAGAGCGGTATCGGCCAGACCCTTACGAGCGCCTCGGGAGGAGATGAAGTATTCCAGGATATTCAGGCCCTCACGGTAGTTGGCGCGGATAGGCATTTCCAGCGTCTTACCGGCAGTATTGGCCAGCAGGCCGCGCATACCGGCCAGCTGCTTGATCTGGTCCATAGAACCACGGGCACCGGAATCGGACATCATATAGATGGGGTTGCGCTGGTGGTTCTTCTTCAGGTTTTCGCTCAGAGCCTCGGAGACCTCCTCCGTGGCGGCCTGCCAGATCTCAACCGTCTTGCGGTAGCGCTCCTCATCGGAGATCAGGCCGCGGTTGAAGTTCTTCATGACCTTCTCGATCTTCTTATCGGCGGCAGCCAGAATTTCCGGCTTCTCGTCAGGCATAATAGCATCGGGAACAGCGACGGTGATGGCAGACAGGGTGGAGTACTTGTAGCCCTGGGCCTTGATCTGATCCAGCATCATGGCGCAGGTCTTGGTGCCATGCTTGGTCAGGCAGCGGCTGATGATGTCGGGCAGGCCCTTCTTCGTCAGCTTGTCGCTCTTGCCGCCGGATGCGATCTTGAGGGTGCGGGGGTTCATCTCGTAGTCGAACTTGGTGGCGGGATTGGTGCGGTCCACGTAGCCCAGATCCTGCGGGATGGGGGTGTTGAAGATGATCTGGCCCATCGTGGTATCGACCAGGCCGGTCTCCGCGACGCCGTCAAAGACCATCGTGCGGCGCACCTTGATGGGTGCCTGCAGCGTGATGAGGCCCTCGGAATAGGCCATCATGGCCTCGTCCTCGTCGCGGAAGATCTTGCCGTGGCCCTTATCGTCGGGGTTGACGAGGGTCAGGTAGTAGCTGCCCAGGATCATATCCTGCGTGGGCACGGTGACGGGCTCACCGTCAGAGGGCTTCAGCAGGTTGCCGGAGGCCAGCATCAGCATCTTGGCCTCGCGCTGGGCCTCGGTGGACAGCGGCAGGTGGACAGCCATCTGGTCGCCGTCGAAGTCAGCGTTGAAGGGGGTGCAGACCAGGGGGTGCAGCTTGATGGCACGGCCCTCGACCAGGACAGGCTCAAAGGCCTGAATGCCCAGACGGTGCAGCGTAGGTGCACGGTTCAGCAGGACGGGGTGGCCCTTGATGACGGTCTCGAGGGAATCCCAGACCTCGGGGCGGGCGCGCTCGACCATCTTGCGGGCAGACTTGATGTTGTTGGCCTTCTCCTTCTCGACCAGGTCCTTCATGACGAAGGGCTTGAACAGCTCGAGGGCCATCTCCTTGGGCAGACCGCACTGATACATCTTCAGCTCGGGGCCGACGACGATAACGGAACGGCCGGAGTAGTCAACACGCTTGCCCAGCAGGTTCTGGCGGAAGCGGCCCTGCTTGCCCTTCAGCATATCGGACAGGGACTTCAGTGCGCGGTTGTTCGCGCCGGTGACCGGGCGGCCGCGGCGGCCATTGTCGATCAGGGCGTCAACGGCCTCCTGCAGCATACGCTTCTCGTTGCGGACGATGATGTCGGGCGCACCGAGCTCCAGCAGACGCTTCAGGCGGTTGTTGCGGTTGATGACGCGGCGGTACAGATCGTTCAGGTCGGAGGTCGCAAAGCGGCCGCCGTCCAGCTGCAGCAGGGGGCGCAGATCCGGCGGAATGACGGGGATGACCGTCATGATCATCCACTCGGGGCGCTGGTTGCTCTCGAGGAAGCTCTCAACGCACTCAAGGCGCTTCAGCAGGCGGACGCGCTTCTGGCCGTTGGCATGCTCGAGTTCCTCACGCAGCTCCTTGCTCAGCTTGTCGAGGTCGATCTCGGCCAGCAGCTTCTGGATGGCTTCGGCACCCATACCGGCTTCAAACGTATCCTCGTACTTTTCGCGCATCTCCTTGTACTCGCGCTCGGTCAGCAGCTGCTTTTTCTCCAGCGGCGTGAAGCCGGGGTCGGTGACAATGTAGTTGGCGAAATACAGGACCTTGTCCAGCTGACGGGGGCTGATGTCCAGCATCAGGCCGATGCGGCTGGGAATGCCCTTGAAATACCAGATGTGCGAGACAGGCGCGGCCAGCTCGATGTGGCCCATGCGCTCACGGCGGACCTTGGCGCGGGTGACCTCGACGCCGCACTTGTCGCAGATCTTACCCTTATAGCGGATGCGCTTATACTTGCCGCAGTGGCATTCCCAGTCCTTGGTAGGTCCAAAAATGCGCTCGCAGAACAGGCCGTCGCGCTCCGGCTTCAGGGTGCGGTAGTTGATGGTTTCAGGTTTCTTGACCTCGCCATAGCTCCAGGCACGGATCTGGTCGGGAGAAGCAAGGCCGATCTTGATAGAATCGAACTCTTTATTTTCCATTCAGCGAACCCTCTCATTTAATCGTGACGTAAACAGCATTCCGATCATTCACCGTCGAACAGGTCGTCGCCATTGTCGGCTTCGATCTGTGCCAGAGAAGCTTCATCCGGCTCCTCATCGCCCAGGTCGTCGTCAAAGCCTTCATCGGCATCCTTGACACTGTAATCATCCTGCAGCTCGCTTTCCAGCAGAACGTTATCACCGATATCGCTGTTGTCAAAGTTGGCATCGTCATCGTCATATTCCTGACGCATATCAACAGCGTTGCCTTCCTTATCCTGAACAACAATATCCAGGCCAAGGCTCTGCAGTTCTTTCAGCATAACGCGGAAGCTTTCGGGGATGCCCGGATTCGGCACATCTTCGCCCTTGACGATTGCTTCGTAGGTCTTGACACGGCCCACAACGTCGTCAGACTTGACAGTCAGGATTTCCTGCAGGGTGTAAGCCGCGCCATAAGCTTCCAGAGCCCAAACTTCCATTTCGCCGAAACGCTGGCCGCCGAACTGGGCCTTGCCGCCCAAAGGCTGCTGGGTAACCAGAGAGTACGGGCCGGTGGAACGGGCATGGATCTTATCATCAACCAGGTGATGCAGCTTGAGGTAGTACATATAACCGACAGTAACCTTGGAGGGGAACTTTTCGCCGGTACGGCCATCGTAAACGGTGGTCTTGCCGTCATCGGTCAGGTCGATCTTGCTGAAATCGATGATGTGGCCCTTATCGCCCATCAGGCGGGGCAGCTTGGTGGGATATTCCGGTGCATGGTCGCCATGCCACTTATCGCGGGCTTCGGCCAGGCAGTCACGGATATCGGATTCGTGCGCGCCATCGAACACGGGGGTCTGCACATGCCAGCCAAGGGCCTTGGCAACATAGCCAAGGTTGACTTCCAGCACCTGACCGATGTTCATACGGGAAGGAACGCCCAGGGGGTTCAGCACGATGTCCAGCGGGGTGCCGTCGGGCAGGTAGGGCATATCCTCCTGCGGCAGGATGCGGGAAACGACACCCTTGTTGCCGTGACGGCCTGCCATCTTATCGCCAACGCTGATCTTACGCTTCTGGGCGATATAGACGCGCACGCAGGTGCGCACGCCGGGCTGCAGCTCGTCAGAGTTTTCGGGGGTAAAGACCTTAACATCCACAACAATGCCGTAAGCACCGTGGGGAACGCGCAGGGAGGTATCACGTACTTCCCGTGCCTTTTCGCCAAAGATGGCGCGCAGCAGGCGCTCTTCGGCGGTCAGTTCGGTTTCACCCTTCGGGGTAACCTTACCAACCAGAATATCGCCGGTCTTGACTTCGGCGCCGATGCGGATAATGCCGCGGTCGTCCAGATCCTTCAGGGAATCATCGCCGACGTTGGGGATATCACGGGTCACCTCTTCAGGTCCCAGCTTGGTATCGCGGGCTTCGCTCTCGTACTCCTCAATGTGGATAGAGGTGTAGATATCCTCGCGGACCAGCTTTTCGTTCAGCAGAACAGCGTCCTCATAGTTGTAGCCTTCCCAGGTCATGAAGCCGATCAGAGCGTTCTTGCCCAGAGAGATCTCACCGTCCTTGGTGGCGGGGCCGTCAGCCAGAACGTCGCCCTTCTTGACAACATCGCCCACATAGACGGCGGGGCGCTGGTTGACGCAGGTTCCCTGGTTGGAGCGCATAAACTTAATCAGTTCATAGGTATCGGCGGAGCCATCTTCCAGACGGACAACGACCTTATCTGCGTCAACGCTTTCAACGGTGCCGTCATGGGCAGCCAGCACGCAGACGCCGGAGTCGGTAGCAGCCTTATATTCCATGCCGGTAGCAACCAGAGAGCGCTGGGTAACCATCAGAGGCACAGCCTGACGCTGCATGTTGGAGCCCATCAGAGCACGGTTACAGTCATCGTTTTCCAGGAAGGGAATGCAGGCGGTAGCCACAGAAACCATCATTCGCGGAGAGACATCCATGAAATCGACCTGTTCACGGGCAAATTCCTGAATGTCGTTGCGATGACGGCCGGAAACGCGGGAACGGACAAAGCGGTTGTTCTCGTCCAGCGGTTCGTTGGCCTGTGCCACGATGTATTCATCTTCAACGTCGGCGGGCATATAAACAACTTCATCGGTAACAACGCCGGTTTCTTTATCCACGCGGCGGTAAGGTGCCTCAATGAAGCCGTACTTGTTGATCTTGGCGAAAGATGCCAGATAGGAGATCAGACCGATGTTGGAACCTTCGGGCGTCTCAATCGGGCACAGACGGCCATAGTGGGTATAATGAACGTCGCGGACTTCGAAGCCTGCGCGGTCACGGGACAGACCGCCGGGGCCCAAAGCGGACAGACGGCGCTTATGGGTCAGCTCAGACAGCGGGTTGTTCTGGTCCATGAACTGAGACAGTGGGCTGGAACCGATGAACTCACGGATGGCAGCCACGACCGGGCGGATGTTGACCAGGCTCTGCGGGGTGATCTCGCCGGATTCCTGGTTCTGCAGGGTCATGCGCTCGCGCACAACGCGCTCCATACGGGCAAAGCCGATGCGGAACTGGTTCTGCAGCAATTCGCCAACGCTGCGCACGCGGCGGTTGCCCAAGTGGTCGATTTCATCGGTCACGCCGATGCCATGGTCAAGGCCCAGCAGGTAGTTGACGGAAGCAAAGATATCTTCAACGGTAACGGTGCGGCTGATGAGCTTATCATGATTCTTGGTCAGCAGTTCTTTCTGCTCTTCCGGATCGGAGGTAGCATCCAGAATCTTACGGATTTCGGCGAAGGAAGCGCGCTCGTTGATGCCGCATTCCTTCACGTCAAAGCTGAAGAAACTCTGGGCATCGACACAGCCGTTGGAGAACACGATCACATTGACCGGATCCTGGCCCTTGCGCTCCACGATAACAGTAACGCGGGAAACACCGGCGTTATCAATTTCAACAGCCTTTTCGTGGTTGATGCGCTCGCCCTTGGCGGCCAGCAGTTCGCCGGTCAGCGGGGCAATGATGTCCTCGGCAGTCTTATAGCCCGCAATACGGCGGAACAGGCACAGCTTGTTGTTCATCTTGAAGCGGCCAAAACGAGCCAGGTCGTAACGGCGCGGATCAAAGAACAGCAGGTTGATGTGGCTGCGGGAGCTTTCCACCGTCGGCGGCTCGCCGGGGCGCAGCTTGCGGTAGCACTCCAGCAGGGCTTCCTCTGTGGAATGGGTGATATCCTTTTCCAGGGTGGCGTTGATTTTGGGTTCAGAATCGCCGAAGTACTGGCGAATCTGCTCATCGGTGCCAAGACCCAGTGCGCGCAGGAAGGTAGTAACCGGCAGCTTGCGGTTTTTATCAATGCGCACATAATATACATCGGAAGAATCGGTTTCGTATTCCAGCCATGCGCCGCGGTTGGGGTTCATGGTTGCGGTGAAAAGGTCCTTGCCGGTACGGTCCTTGCTGGAAGCATAGAACACGCCGGGCGAACGAACCAGCTGGCTGACGATAACACGTTCTGCACCGTTGGAGATGAAAGTGCCGGAATCCGTCATGAGCGGGAAATCGCCCATGAAAATTTCCTGTTCCTTCACTTCGCCGGTGCTCTTGTTCAACAGGCGCGCAGTGACATAAAGCGGCGCAGCATACGTTGCGTCACGCTCTTTACATTCTTTAATGGTATATTTGGGGTGCTTGTCCAGACGGTAATCGACAAATTCCAGCGAGAGATTCCCGGTGTAATCCTCGATCGCGTCAATGTCGTGGAACACTTCGCGCAGGCCCTCGTCCAGGAACCAGTTATAAGAGTTTTTCTGGATCTCGATGAGGTTGGGCATGCCAATCACTTCGTTGATGCGGGAAAAGCTCATTCTGGAGGTTCGACCGTTTTGTACGGGCTTGACCTTTACCATAAAATGCGACCACTCCTATTCCGTTCAGATTTGTTTTTGGCAAAAGCGCTCCGCCGAAGCAATGATTTTCTTGGAACATTCGTCGTTTTTAACAAAGTTTGAAAAAACGCGGAAAAATCAAAATTCCTTTAGGGCGCTCTATTCCATTTTGTGATACTATGCCAGTATACCAGCCAAAAAGCTGATTGTCAAGGGCTCTTTTGGCATTTTGCGTGTTTTTTTATCAGGCAATTGAACGCCCGGATGCGTGTCACATTTCTTTTGGCAAAGTGCTATTTTTGCATTTCTTCTGCCACTTGACAAATCCTTGAAATGCCGCTAATTGGCACAATGCCCAATTACCTTGTGTGTTTTTTGTATGGGTTGCAGCCTGCGTTTTTTCTGCATTTTCCCGGTTTTTACGCTTTGCAAACAAAAAGTGCCCTTCCCGCCGTTATCCGTGTGCAGGGTGGGCACTCGTCTGTTTTTGGTGTTATGCGTTTGATGCCGGGCCCGCCACACGGGTATTTACACCAGCTCCACCCGGTATTTTTGCAGCCAGTAATTCAGCTGCACAAACCAGGCAATGGTCTGCGGGGTGGTCATCAGCTGGCCATACCAGGGGGTCGCAGTCTCGGAAGCGGTCAACAGCTGTTCCAGCGCTGCCCTCTTGGCAATACGCAGCAGCGGGGCATCCGGGTCCTGCATCGCACTGCGCAGCATGGCGCTGACAGCGTTCAAATACGCCGGGTTCCATGTTTTAGGGTAGGGGCTCTTTTTTCGCCACAACACTTCCGTGGGCAGCACGCCCTGCATCGCCTGGCGCAGCAGGCCTTTTTCGTGGCCCTCGTGATCCTTATATTCCCACGGCACGCTGTACAGGTATTCCGCAATGCGGTAATCGCAGAACGGCACGCGCACTTCCAGCCCGCTGTACATACTCATTCGGTCTTTGCGGTCCAAAAGGGTCTGCATAAACCAGTTAAAGTTCAGGGCAAACATCTGGCGCATCCGTTGTTCCAGGGGATCCAGACCGGGGCGGATGGAAGTTTGCTCCAGCGTGGCGCGGTAGCCTTCATCAATATACGCCGCCGGGTCAATGCCGCCGAACACCTCCGGCTTAAAAAAGCTGACCCTGTATGCCGTGCTCTGCGCCCAAGGAAAGCCATACCGCTCCCGCACGGTCTTATCCCTGTACCAGGGGTAACCGCCAAATATCTCGTCCGCGCACTCGCCGGAAAGTGCCACGGTGGCTGTTTTACGGATCTCACGGCAGAACAGCAGCAGCGAGGAGTCCACATCCGCCATACCGGGCAGGTCGCGGGCGTCCACCGCTTCCAGCAGGGCGGCGGCCAGTGCTTCGCTGTCCAGCGTTACCCAGGTATGCTGCGCGTTCAAGAACTGGTTCATGGTGCGGATATACGGCGCATCCGGGCTGGGCTGGAAATGGGTGGCGTGGAAGTACTTTTTGTTATCCTGATAACCGACCGAGAAAGTCTGCAGCGTTTTGCCCCGCGCCGTAAAGTGGGAATCCGCGATTGCCGAAATCAGGCTGGAATCCAGCCCGCCGGAAAGGAAGGTTGCCACCGGCACATCCGATACCAGCTGCCGCGTGACGGCATCCATCACCAGGTCCCGCACTTTGGCTGCGGTGTGGGTAAAATCATCGGGGTGTTCGTGGTCGGTCAGCTGCCAGTAGCGGCGCACGGTGAGGCGCGGCGCACCAACCTGTGGCACAGTGTATTCTGCGCAGCAGCCGGGCTTCAATTCCTGCACATTGCGGAACACCCCGCACCCCGGCGTGCGACCGGGGCCGAGCAGCAGCACATCGGCCAGCCCATGGGCATCCACCTGCGGCGGGATCTCCGGGTGGCAGAGCAGCGTTTTCAGCTCGGAAGCAAAGATCAGGCTGTCCCCACGCAGGGCATAGAACAGCGGCTTGACCCCGATGCGGTCCCGCGCCAGAAAGAGCTTTTGCGCCCGCTGCTGCCACACAGCAAATGCAAAAATACCGTTCAGCTTTTCCAGACAGTCCGGCCCCCACTGGGCAAAAGCATGTAACAAAACCTCAGTATCGGAATGGCTTACAAAGCGATGGCCCAAAGCCGCAAGCTGGGCGTGCAGCTCCGGCGCGTTGTACAGCTCGCCGTTGTACACCAGAATGTATTTCTCCCCGCCCTGATCCAGCACCATGGGCTGGCAGCCGTTTTCCAGATCCACCACAGCCAGCCGCGCATGGATCAGCGCCGCATGGCCGTGCAGGTACATTCCCCGCTGGTCCGGCCCGCGGCGTGCAAGGCTTTTCTGCATTCGGCAGTAAGCTGGGTAGTTGGCTGCAATCTTATTTGGGTCCGCGCTGATCTGTCCGGCAATTCCACACATCGTTATCCCCTCCCCTATATCATCAGGGTAATCGTATGCTGTGGCTTTGTCATTTATGCCTGCTGCACACAAAAATACACCCGCACCGCCGGGCAAACAGCAGTACGGGTGCAGATGATTTTAATTTGCTATTTCTATTCTCACGGCATCAATCCAGGAAGTCGCGCAGCTTTTTGCTGCGGCTGGGGTGGCGCAGCTTGCGCAGGGCTTTTGCTTCGATCTGGCGGATACGTTCACGGGTAACGTTGAACTCCTTGCCCACCTCTTCCAGCGTGCGGGGGCGGCCATCTTCCAGGCCAAAGCGCAGGCGCAGGACCTTTTCTTCACGCGGGGTCAGGGTTTTCAGCACATCGGCCAGCTGCTCTTTCAACAGGGTCTGGCTGGCGGCTTCGGCGGGAACGGGGGCTTCCTCATCGGGGATAAAGTCACCCAAGTGGCTATCTTCCTCCTCACCGATGGGGGTTTCGAGGCTGACGGGTTCCTGTGCCACGCGCATAATCTCGCGCACTTTGTCCACCGGCATATCCAGGCGCTCGGCAATTTCTTCAGCGCTGGGCTCATGGCCGTTTTCGTGCAGCAGTTGGCTGGAAACCTTTTTGACCTTGTTGATGGTTTCCACCATATGCACAGGGATACGGATGGTGCGGGCCTGATCCGCAATGGCGCGGGTGATGGCCTGGCGGATCCACCACGTTGCATAGGTGGAGAACTTGAAGCCCTTGGTATGGTCAAACTTTTCAACCGCTTTGATCAGACCCAGGTTACCTTCTTGGATCAGGTCCAGGAACTGCATGCCGCGGCCCACATAGCGCTTTGCAATGGAAACTACCAGACGCAGGTTGGCTTCGCTCAGGCGCTGCTTGGCGCGTTCGCCGTCCTTGCCGCCTTTCTGGATATCCAGGGCCAGCTGCACTTCCTCATCGGGGGTCAGCAGGGGCACGCGGCCGATCTCTTTCAGGTAAACCTTAACGGGGTCATCGATGGTAATGCCGTCCGAGGTAACGGTATCCTCAAAGTCATCCATCCCCTCCTCGCCCATATCGGCCACAGCGGACATATCAGTGGCATCATCATCCACCACTTCAATGCCGTTGCTTTCCAGCTCTTCATACAGCTTTTCCATCTGCTCCGCGTCAATAACACGGCTGCTTTCTTCCATAGCGTCACTGATTTCGGTGCTGGTCAATTTGCCTGCACGGCAGCCCTGTTCAATCAGGTTGCGAATCGAATCTTTCTTTTCTGCCATAAGTAGTTTCTCCTTTGGTTTTTATTCTGCCCATCTTACTGGAACGGGATAAAACAACATGGTTTTGGCCGGGTGGAAATTATTCTTCCGGCGGGCGTTCGCCCACTTTTTTGCGGGCAAGGGCGGCAAATTTCTGCCGGAATTCATCATCTGTGGTGCCTGCCACCTGGGCGCTTTCGGGGTTTGCGGTCTGCAAACGATCCAGCAGCATATCAATATCCCGGCGGGTCAGGCGGGTATCGGCGTTTTGGGCCTGGGCCAGCATCACCTGGCTGTAGGCTTTTTCCTCCAACAAGGGGGAAAGGGTCGTGGCGTTGGCGGGCTGGCCGCGGGCGGCGCAGTCGTAAATCGCCTTGATTGCCTGCTGCATTTCCGGCAGCACCACCATGCCAAGGTTCAGCCGCTCCCGGATGTAGGGGATGGCGCCGGCATCCTGCAGCATAGCCGCCACAAGCTGGCGGGCGGCGCTTGCGGCCCCCAGGGCAGCTTCGCCCCCGCGGTCATAGGGCACGCGGATATCCGCCGCAATCCCCTGGCGGGAAAGTTCGTTCTGCTCTTTGCGGCGCGCCCTGCGCCCGGCCCCGCGCACGGCGCTTTCCAGCTGGACCAACACAGCCTTTTTATCAATGCCGGTCTGCTCCGCAATGCGCCCGGCATACACATCCCGCGCCGTGGGGCTGACCGCGCTGCCTGCCAGAATGCCGATGGCTTCATCCACATATTGCAGGCGCTGGGCATCGTTGCGCAGGTCATATTTTTTCACTGCCTTAGCCAGCTTGAACTCCAGCGGGGTTGCGGTGCCTTCCAGCACGGCTTCAAACCGGTCGCGGCCATAGGTGCGGATAAATTCATCCGGGTCCTTGGCACCGGGGATGTTCAGCACCCGCACCTGCAAATTGGTACCGGAAAACAGCGCCAAACTGCGCTCCGTTGCCTTCTGGCCTGCTTCGTCCGAGTCATAGCTCAGCACCACTTCGTCGGCGTACTCCGTCAGCAGCTTGACCTGCTCCGGCGTCAAAGCCGTGCCGCAGGCACAGACAGCGGTATCAAACCCGGCTTCGTGCATCGAGATGACATCCATATACCCTTCGCAGAGGATATACCGCTTGGACGTTGATTTTTTTGCCACATTCAGCGCAAACAGCGTGCGGGATTTGTGGTAGACCATCGTTTCGGGCGAGTTGATGTATTTCGGCTTGGAATCATCCATCACGCGCCCGCCGAACGCAATGATATTGCCCCGCACATCAATGATGGGCACCATCACGCGGTGGCGGAAGATATCATACAGATTGCCCTTGGCGCTACGCTTGACAAGGCCGGAGGATTCCAATTCCGGCTCGGTAAAGCCGCGGTGGCGCAGGTAGTGCAGAAGGCCCACAAAATCTTCCGGTGCATAGCCCAAGCCAAACCGGCGGATGGCCGCATCCGAAAGGCCGCGTTTTTCGCGCCAGTAGCGGCGGGCCATGGCGGCTTCCGGCGTTGGGGCGTTGAGCTGGTCATAAAAATAGCGCGCGGCGTTGCGGTTGATCTCCAACAGGCGGGAGCGGGAACGGCTTTCCTGGTCGTCCTCCTCCGGCATGGGCATCCCGGCGCGGCCCGCCAGCTGTTTAACAGCTTCCACATAGCCCAGGTTGGAAATTTTGCGCACAAAGTTAATCACATCCCCCGCCGCACCGCAGCCAAAGCAGTAAAAACTTTGGGTATCCGGGTAGACGGTAAACGAAGGGGTTTTCTCGTTATGGAAAGGGCACAGCCCGGTATAGGTCCGCCCGCGATGACGCAGCTGCACATATTGGCCGATTACTTCGGTAATATCATTGCGTGCAACCACTTCCTGTATGTATTCCTGTGGGATCAATGGGGCTCCGGGCCTCCTTTCGCGTATATATCGTAGCGGGCGCACAATGTGCGCCCCTTCGGGGCGGGCGGCAGTGCTCTAACATACTGCCAATTTTATAGCACCTGCCACTTTTGCGGCACAAACAGCTCCTCAAACAGGCGGGTAGCAAATTCATCGCTCATGCCGGAAATATAATCCGCCACGGCACGGTCCATTCCCTGGTGATATGCCACCTGCATATAAAAATTAGGCATCAGCGTGGGGTCCGCGCAAAGGCGCTCATACAGCGCTTCGATCATCTTGTCCACTTTTTTCTCTTCGCGCTTGGCATCCTTGTCCACATACACCGTGCTGTACATAAAGTCTTTCAGCACACCGTATGCCTCCTCCACTTCGGGGGAAAACTGCATTTTCCCATTTTTGCAGTTTGCGCTGTTTGCCACAAGGTCGGTGATCATTGTGGTGATGCGCCGGGATTTGGTATCTCCCAGCACCTGCACGGCATCCCGCGGCAGGGCGGCGGGGTTCAGCACACCGGCGGCCACGGCATCCTCAATATCATGGTTCAAAAAGGCAATGTGGTCCGCATAGCGCACGGTACAGCCTTCCATCGTGCGGGCCCAGGCACCTTTGGTGTGGGTAATAATCCCGTTGCGCACCTCCCAGCAAAGGTTCAGGCCCTTGCCGTCCTTTTCCAGGTAGTCCACCACCCGCAGGCTTTGGCGGTAGTGGGTAAACCCGCCGGGGCACAGCCGGTTCAGTGCGCGCTCCCCCGCGTGGCCGTATGGGGTGTGGCCAAGATCATGCCCCAGGGCAATGGCTTCGGTCAGGTCCTCATTCAGCCGCAGGGCGCGGGCAATGGTTCGGGCAATCTGGCTGACTTCCAGCGTGTGGGTCAGCCGGGTGCGGTAGTGGTCGCCCTCCGGCGAAAGAAACACCTGTGTTTTCTGCTTCAACCGCCGGAAACTTTTACAGTGCAAAATTCTGTCCCTGTCACGCTGGTAGCAGGTCCGCAGGTCATCTTCCGGTTCCGGGGTGCGGCGGCCAAAGCTCTGCTCACTTAAAGCGGCATAGGGGCTTAAGGTCAGGCGTTCAATTGTCTGGGTCTCTTCCCGCACAGTCACGGCGCAGCCTCCTTTCCCCTATCCGGTTCCCCGTTGGGCATATCATGCCCAAAAACGGCTCTCTATATTATAAATACGATAAAAAGCCGCCAAACACTTGTATGAAATGTAAAAATTTCATGGGAAATTCTGCTTTCTTGCTAGAAATGACTGCGCAGCATCAAAAAGCTGCGTAAAGTGGTTTGCTGATCGTCACTTCGGCACTGCCGCGGGTCAGCTCGCTCAGGTCATGGCACAGGGCTTCTTCGGTTCCGGCAGGCATGCGCCAGCGCAGGGTCACAGCGTCGGCATACTCCGGTTCCTGCAGTTTGGCCCCGGCGGCTGCGATCATCCGCTGGGCCTGTTCAAACTTGGGGTATGGCACGGTCACGGCGCAATCCGTCACCAGCCGCATGCTGACAATCTCCGCCTGCTGCAAGGCTCCGGATGCCGCCGCGGTGTAGGCCCGCACCAGCCCGCCGGTACCCAGCAGAACTCCGCCAAAGTACCGCGTAACCACCACGATCACATCCGAAAGCCCCGCATGGCCGATGGCTTCCAGCACGGGGGTACCGGCGGTTTTGGCGGGTTCGCCGTCATCACTGTAGCGGGTGCGGCCGCCCTCGCGCAGAACATAGGCATACACATTATGCCGCGCGGTGCGGTTGGCCGCTTTGATGCGGTTCAGGTGGGCAAGGGCAGCTTCCTCGGTATCGGCAAACGCAGCGGAAGCAATAAAGCGGGAGCGCTTTTCTTCATATTCAAAGGTGGAAATACCGCGGATCGTTTGATAGTCCGGCATAGGGGTTCTCCTTTGAGATGCAAGATGATGTATTTGAAAAAAATACCGCAGATGTTACCATCTGCGGTATACAAAACCTTAATGCAATTACTTGCCAGCCTTGTTGGCGTAGCGGCGCTTAAAGCGCTCAACACGTCCGCCGGTGTCAACCAGCTTCTGCTTGCCGGTGTAGAAGGGATGGCACTTGCTGCAAACTTCAACGCGGATCTCCGGCTTGGTATCGCGGGTATGGATCACGTTGCCGCATGCGCAGGTAATGGTGCAATCCACATAGTTGGGATGAATACCCTGCTTCATTTTCATTTCACCTCTTTCTCGATCATGACTAAAGGGAGCCATACTTGATATATGTGCTCATCACAATCTTCGAATTTCGGCTACCAGCAGACGCCATCCTGTGCGTGTGGAGCAGCCCTCTGAACGATTGCTAGAGTATTTTACCAGAGTTTTTGTGCTTTGTCAAGTAGTGCGGGCAATCTTTTGCGGCGGCAAATTGCCAGCAAAAGTGCAATCATTTATATGCCCATCCGGGACGTCGAGGACGCCGTCTCCTACTGTGGGGCAAAGTACATCACACGTTTTTTGTATCTGCTCCGGTAAGTTTCCGGCGGAGTCGGGTACCCCCGCCCTACTGGGTGTTTGTGGGTTGGCCGCACACAATAAAATGCTCTGTAGGGAACGGTCTTGACCGTTCCGGGGCCTTGTAGCAGATGCCGCAACAATTTTCCGCAAAGCCTTTGGCTCCCCTTCGTGGGGAGCTGTCGCCGAAGGTGACTGAGGGGTGATTCCCCAAGCGGAGCCTGAAAATGCGCGTTATTTCCTCACTGCGGCGGCTAGGGGGCTGCATACAAAAAAGGCCGTCTGCGTATTACAGCAGGCGGCCCAAAAGCGCCAAACCTATGGAATCACATTATGCCAGCAGCGGCTTAACGGCAGCGGCCAGTTCTTCTTTCTTGGCTTCGGCTTCGGCCAGGTCTTTGCCCTTGGTGGTAAAGTAGGTCTTGATCTTCGGCTCGGTGCCGGAGGGGCGCACCACAACGGTGCAGCCGGATGCCAGGGTGTAGATCAGCACGTTGGCGGCGGGCAGACCGGTCTCTTCAGGCTTTTTATAGTCCACAACCTTTACAACGGCGTCACCGCCAAAGTCCTTGGGCGGGTTCTCGCGCAGGCCGGACATAATGCCCACCATCTTGTCCATGCCGGACAGGCCCGGGAACTCAAAGCTGTCAACCTTGTTCAGGTAGCGGCCATACTCGGCGTAAATGCGCTCCAGCTCTTCCTTGATGGAACTGCCCTTTGCGCGGTAATAAGCAGCCATTTCGCAAATCAGCATAGAGCCGATGATGGCATCCTTATCGCGGACGTAAGGACCAGCCAGGTAGCCATAGCTTTCCTCAAAGCCAAAGATGAAGCGGTCAACCTGACCAGCAGCTTCCAGCTTGGCGATCTGATCGCCGATCCACTTAAAGCCGGTCAGCACATTGCGACACTCAACACCGTAATGCTCGGCCACCTTGTCCGCCAGCGGGGTGGACACGATGGACTTGCACATGACGGGGTCTTTGGGCATGGTTCCCTGCTCAATGCGGCCCGCGCAGATGTAATCCAGCAGCAGAACGCCCATCTCGTTGCCGGAGACCAGCTCATAGCTGCCGTCCGGGCACTTCATGGCGATGCCCACACGGTCGGCGTCGGGGTCGGTGGCCAGCATCAGGTCGGCACCGGTCTCGGTGGCGAGGTCGAGGCCCAGCTTCAGGGCGGCGAAGATTTCAGGGTTCGGGTAGGAACAGGTGGTGAAGTAGCCGTTGGGGTACTCCTGCTCCGGCACGATGGTGATATCGGTGATGCCCATGTCGTTCAGCACATGGGTGACGGGCACGAGGCCGGAGCCGTTCAGCGGGCTGTAGACCAGCTTCAGGCCGGCGGTCTTGCACAGGCCCGGGCGGACCTGGCGTGCCTCAATGGCAGCGTACAGGGCATCCTTGCAGTCATCGCCCACAAAGCGGATGAGGCCATCCTCCACGCCCTGTGCAAACGAGATGTACTTGGCACCGGTCAGCACATCGGTCTTCTGGATCTCATCGTACACGATGGCAGCGGCGTCATCGGTCATCTGGCAGCCATCCGGGCCGTAGGCCTTGTAGCCGTTGTACTTGGCCGGGTTGTGGGAAGCCGTGACCATGATGCCCGCGTTGCAGTTGTAGTAACGGGTGGCAAAGCTCAGGGCCGGGACAGGCATCAGAGCATCATAAATGCGCACCTTGATGCCGTTTGCGGCCAGAACGCCGGCGGCAGTCTTGGCAAAGACGTCGCTCTTCAGGCGGCTGTCATAGCTGATGGCCACGGTCTGATTGCCGCCCTGGGTCTTGACCCAGTTTGCCAGACCCTGGGTGGCCTGACGCACGACGTAGATGTTCATGCGGTTGGTGCCAGCGCCCAGCACGCCGCGCAGGCCGGCGGTACCGAACTTCAGTGCAACGGCAAAGCGGTCCTTGATCTCGTCGTCGTTTCCCTCGACCTTAGCCAGCTCCGGCTTCAGATCTGCGTCCTCCAGATCCGCTGCCAGCCAGCGCTTATACTCATCCTGATACATATTGCACACCTTACCTTTGTAATTTTTGACCATAATGGACAAATTCATCCAAGTCTACTTATAATATAAGCTTTTATACGCTTTGTGTCAATTCAGGATTATGTACCAAGTTTTCCCCCTCAAAACCAGCAAATGCCACAAATCGCGCAGGCTTTCCGCTCTCCTGCTGCCCATTTGCAGCCGTGCAGGGCCAGTACACCTGCCCTGCGTCGTCCAGTACATCCAGCCAGTGGCCCAGCCCTACTCCATTTTCGCACAGATACCGCATCAGGGACATCAGCCGCCCGAAGTCGCCCACCGGGCAGATGACCTGCTCCGTGACACACTCTTCTCCCTGCTGCCGCCGCACTGCCAATACAACTCCCTCTTCCTCTACGCTTGCGCTGTAGTACAGCGTGTGTGCAATTTGAAAGCCTTCGATACTGGAATAGGGCCTGGTGTAACAGCAGTACTCTTTCGCAACCATAAGATTCTTCCTCCAATCGCAGATAGCCCGCGTTTCGTTGACATCTCACATGCCCTCTAATATAATAGATTCAAACAGAAAATTGTGTCGAACTTGGGCATCTGCGCCCTATCTTTACCATTTCTTAGTCAGTTTTTAGTCAACCACTTCATTCCTTTTGTCTGTTATCTTAGAATAAATTTCGAAGCATCGTAAAAACCTATTGTCCCCTTTTATGGATGGTTTCTGCCGCCCCATCGGGCAGAAAGGAGCGCCCATGTACGCAGTCCTCAAGAGCTTCGGCCTCAAGGGCCTCAACGGCTTCCCCGTGGAAGTCGAGGCCGACATCTCGGGCGGGATGCCCGCCCTCTCCATCGTCGGCCTGCCGGACTCCGCCGTCCGGGAGAGCGGCGACCGCGTCCACGCAGCCCTGAAAAATCTGGGCTTCAAGTGGCCTGACCGCCGCATCACCATCAACCTCGCTCCCGCCGACGTCCGCAAGACCGGCCCGGTGTATGACCTGCCCCTGCTGCTGGCGGTGCTGGCCGCTTCCGGACAGCTGGAGCCGCCGCCGAAGGACACGGCCTTTCTGGGGGAGCTGGCGCTGGACGGCAGTCTCCGCCCAGTGTCCGGCGTCCTGCCCATGGCGCTGGAAGCTGCCGCCGGCGGTGTGCGGGCGCTCTATGTCCCCGCCGAGAACGCTGCCGAAGCCGCTGAGGCCTGCGGAAGCGAAATGCAGGTCTACCCTGCAGCAACGGCCCGTCAGGTCGTGGACGCACTGCGGGGCATCCAGCCCATTTCTCCCACGGCTCCGGTTCCCTTCGACCCTGCCGATGCGTGGAGCCACGTTCCCGATTTCGCTGACGTCTGCGGCCAGCCGCTGGCCCGCCGGGCGATGGTCATCGCGGCTGCGGGCGGACACAACGTCCTGCTCGTCGGTGCGCCCGGCACCGGCAAATCCATGCTGGCCCGCCGCCTGCCCGGCATCCTGCCGCCTCTGACCCGGGAAGAAGCCGTGGAGACGACGAAAATTTATTCCATCGCCGGGCAGATGCCCGCAGGCCGAGGCCTCGTGACGGCACGGCCTTTCCGCAGCCCCCACCACTCGGCCAGTTCGGCTGCGCTGGCGGGCGGCGGGGCGCAGTTCCGCCCCGGCGAGTGCAGTCTGGCCAACTGCGGCGTCCTCTTCCTCGACGAACTGCCCGAGTTCTCCCGCGAGAGCCTCGAAGTGCTGCGCCAGCCCCTCGAGGACGGCTGCATCACGGTCAGCCGAGCCGCCGGAAGCGCCACTTATCCCAGCCGGTTCCAGCTCGTCGCCGCCATGAACCCCTGCAAATGCGGCTACTACGGCCACCCTACCCGGACCTGCACCTGTTCGCCCAGCGCGGTGCGGCAGTACCGCAGCCGGGTGTCCGGCCCGCTGCTGGACCGCATCGACCTCTGCGTCGAGATGGACCCGGTGGCCTTCGATGAACTGCATGGCGCTGCCCCTTCCGAGAGCAGCGCCGAGCTGCGGCAACAAGTCCTTGCTGCCCGGGCCATCCAGGCCCAGCGGTACGCTGCTCCCGGCTACGAGGATGTGCGCTGCAACGCCCAGCTCACCGCCGGGCAGGTGCGGCGCATCTGCCGGATGACCCCCGCTGCTGAACAGCTCCTGCGGGCCTCCTACGAGACGCTGGGCCTTTCGGCCCGCGCCCACGACCGCATCCTCCGGGTGGCCCGCACCATTGCCGACCTCTCCGGCAAGCGCCTCCTCGACGAGGATTCGCTGCTCGAGGCTCTGCAATACCGTGCGCAGGAAAAGGTCGATCTGACGTTCTGATACAGACAAAAATCCCCCGGCTGGACCGGGGGATTTTTTGCGTTATAAAACTTTTAGAATCTTCTCCACGCATCGGGCAGGAAGAGCACCAACATCGGGAAAATTTCCAGACGACCGGCCAGCATATCGAAGATGAGCACCAGCTTTGCAAAGTTGGAGTAGGCCCCGAAGTTCATCATGGGGCCCACCTGATTGAGGCCGGGGCCGATGTTGTTCAGGGTGGCGGCGACGGAGGTGAAGTTCGTCACCATGTCAAAGCCGTCCAGACTGACAAGCATGAAACTCGCCGCAAAGATGAAGATGTAGGCCGCCAGAAAGACGTTGGTGGTGCGGATGGTCTCATGATTGACCAGCTTGCCGTCCATCCGGACAGGGGCCACCACCTGCGGGTGGAGGGCCTGCTTCAGCTCCTTGCCCAGCGTCTTTCCCATCAGGAGGAAGCGGCTGACTTTGATGCCGCCGCCGGTGCTGCCCGCGCAGGCACCCACGAACATCAGCAGCACCAGCACCTCTTTTGCCAGCGTGGGCCAGAGGTCGAAATCACAGCTGGAAAAGCCGGTGGTGGTAATGATGGAGCCGACCTGGAAGGCCGCATGGCGCAGCGCCTCGCCGAAAGTGCCGTAGAGGCTGCGGATGTTCACCGTGATGACGGCCACCGCCGCCAGAATGATGGCGAAATAGGCGCGGACTTCCTCGCTGGACGCTGCGCGGCGGAAGCGGCGCAGCAGCAGCAGGAAATACGCGTTGAAGTTGACGCCGAAGAGGATCATAAAGATGGTCACGACCCACTGGATGTAGGGCGAGAAGCTGGCAAAGCTGTCGTTCTTGAAG
>ERZ857775.2256-NODE-2256-length-19362-cov-14.526027_pt1 | contig 19362 bp, 20 predicted proteins | sample MGYA00519698_ERZ857775 | MGnify/ENA primary metagenome ERZ857775 (study PRJEB31778, sample SAMEA3449363) | human gut metagenome | biome: human gut; feature: human-associated habitat; material: faeces | place: United Kingdom | collected 2010/2012 ...
AACGCAACGGCGGCTATACCCGCATTGTGAAACTGGACGGCCGTCTCGGCGATAATGCTCCTGAAGTGATCATCGCCCTGGTTGACTGATTTCCTGTGTCATAAGAAAGAACCGGTGAATCCTCGCCGGTTCTTTTTTTATGAATGAAACGAAAGGCAGGGCCGCTTTTTTCTCCCTGCCTCTCATGGTACAATAAATAGAAACGGGGAAAATCCCTATTTCAAAGGAGCGAATCTACATGAACATGGATTTTGATATACCTGATATTACAGAAAACGCCGGCAAAGCAGCCATCGGCGGAAAACACAGGAAACCAAGAAGAGCGGGAAAAATCCGTCTCGGAGACAGCCTCAGAAGCATTTCCAAAGAATACACCGCCACCAGGGAAAAGAAGGACGAAGACAAACACATCGAATTCTACTCCCTCTCCGAAGGAGAAGAGAAATTCTCCTTCTACGGAAAAGAAGTATCCATCATCGGCGTGTGCATCCGTAATAAGAAAACCGCCGCCATTTACATGGAACTGCCGGCGGGGGAAAGAGATGATTTCATCAAAGCCCTCTCCGAATCGGAAGGAAAGGGAGAAGACGCTGCAGGCATGACTATTTTTGCAGACACCGTCACCTCCATCTTCATCACGAAACCGGGCAAGGGGGAAAAGGTGGTTACCATCGCCCTTATGGACAGTGAAGAAGCCAAAGTGCTTTCTGACAACGAAGCCATTGAAAAGGAAGCGGAAGAAGCGTCCAAAGGGGTGGGTCATAAAATCTTCCAGACCTACTTCAATCCCGTAGGCCGCATGAGCCGCCGCTCCTATATCCCCAAAATGCTGGGCGCCGCCATCCCCGCCGCCATCCTCTTCGGATTCACCTGCTTTCGACCGGAACTCTTTGTGGGGGACCTCAATGTGTACATCTTCACCTTCCTGGTGGTAGGCACCCTCTGCTTCATCTCCCTCATCAGCCTGGCCATGCGCCGCCTTTCGGACATCGGCCTCTCCCATCTCTACTACTGGGTATTCTTCCTCCTCCTCTTTGCCATCAACCAGATGGGCGGCCAGTTCCTGGGAAGCCAGCTCACCGCCACCAGGGTGGTAGCGGTCATCTTCATGGCAGCAGTTGTGCTCCTTGCCTTCTTCCCTGGAGAGAACAAAAAGAACAAGTACGGCCCCGTGCCGAAGGAGTGAGAAAACCGCTATCGGCTATCGGCTGTCGGCTATCGGCTATCGGCTGTCGGCTATCGGCTATCGGCTATCGGCTATCGGCTTTCCGCCTTCCGGCTGGTATTTATCAGCGATGAGGTACTATCGGCATGTACCAAGATTCTTCGTCTGCGGCTCAGAATGACGTGACGGGCTGGAAGGTAAGTGAAGAGTAAAGTCCCCCCACCGGGGGAAAGGTGGGCCCAGCACCAAAAGGGGTGCATTTCCAACGGGCGCAGCCCGGTTGTTCGGTTTTTAGTGCCGCCTTCGGCGGCAATCAACACCCTTTGACCCCTCTGAACCCGGGCCGCCCTGCGGCCCTTATACACATCAAAAAAGCTCCTGGATTTCCAGGAGCTTTTATATTGCTGGAGGCGGTGCCCGGAGTTGAACACGGGGATAAGGGCCTTGCAGGGCCCACGCCTTAGCGCTTGGCTACACCGCCATTTCGTTGACTGCTATAGTATATCGCTTTTCCTCGAAAAAGTAAAGGCAGTTATTTATGAGTCCGTTGCCGGTTATGAGGCATTTTATGAGATAAACGCATGATTTACCTCAGCCACAGGGTGTATTTACCGGGGACATTGATACGGGATGCCAAATCTTCTTTATTATAGGCAATGAGGAAGGGGGCTGAACTGTTTTTACTTGTAATGAGAAGGGCGTCCGGATTATCCAGCAATTTTTCTTCAGCCACGAAGGGCATGACGTTTTTCGCATTCCAGGAGAGGGTACCGGGTTCCATGGAAGCTATCTTATCACCCGGTTCGGCGCGGTAGATGGTCTTTCCGCTGTAGAAGACGGCGGAGGTGCGGTAATCATGGAGAAAGGCAATGGTCTTATTGGAAGTGTCCATACGGGCCAGGGCTTCCCCGATTTCCTTGCCGGAACGGGAAAGCATGATGGAAGGAGCTGCGGCCACGGTAAGGACTGTGTATACCACGCCTAAGGCAAGGCCTGCCTTTTCTATGCGGAAATCATAATCCCTGTAAAGGCGGGCGGTGAGGATGGAAAGGGAGAAGAGGGCGGGGAAGGTGTAGGTGGTGTACTTGGTAGCCACCAGCTGGAAGAAAAGGAAAATTACGAAGGCGTAAATCACAAGAAGCTGGGTCATGTCGTCGGCGCTTCGAAGATTCAGTTTCCTTTCTTTCCAGCGGCGGAAAAGGGAGAAGGGGATAAAGAAGCTCCAGGGCGCAAAGCCGATGAAGTAAATCATAAGGTAGAAATACCATTTATTGTGGGAGGGGTGCTCGGAAACCGTGGCCCGGAGCACATTGTGCACGCCGATGAAGTTCAGAAGGAAATCTTTGCCGTGGAGATAGCACATGGTGCCGTACCAGGCGCCGGCTATCAGGATGAAAAGGACAAGGCCGGAAAGGAGGTGCACATGGGCCATTTCCTTCAGGTCTTTTTTATAGAGGAGAAAGAGCAGGCACGCAAGCCCGGGAAGGAGGATGCCGATGGGGCCCTTGGTGAGGGTGGCCAGGGCAGCAAAGAGATAGCAGAGGAAATAGTATTTCCTGTTTTCCGTATACCCCAGATAGAAGAAAGCCACGGCGCCGCTCATGAAAAGGAATAGGGTGGAGTCGGTAATGACGGCCTTGGAGAGAATCCAGCATTCCACTGAGGAAGCCAGGATGATGGCGGCAAGCCAGCCTGTCTTTTCCCCATAGGTGCGGCGGGCAAACCAGTAGGTAAAGAGGACGGAAGCGGAGCCCAGAATGGCGGCAGGAAGGCGGGCGGCCATTTCATTAAAGCCGAAGAGGGCAAAGGAAAGGGCCAGCTCCCAGTAGTAGAAAATGGGCTTGTCATACCAGTAGCGGCCGTAAATCCGGGGTGAAATCCAGTCGCCGGAAAGCACCATTTCCTTGGCAGTTAAAGCGTAATTGGACTCCGCTGTGTCCGTTATGGCCAAAAGCTGGTTTCCCGCCAGATACAGGAAAAGGGTAAAGAAGAGAAGCGTAAGATAAGGATGGTTTCGCAGTGTTTTCATAGATTCCTCCTGTAAGAATTCCTTATCCTTACTCTACAGGAACCATGTTAATGATTATGTATGGAAGGTTAAATAAAAAATAAACTGAAACCATGGCGGTTGCAGTTTGTTCCGGCTGTTTGTATGATAGGGCTGATAGGGCCGCAAAGGGGCCGGGCAGGCAGCTCCGTAATCTTCTGCGGCTTCCTTCCCGCCCACCGGTATTTATAGGCAAATGTCTCATTATCGGCACGTACTGGGATTCTTCGCCTGCGGCTCAGAATGACGTGACGGGCGGGAAGGTAAGTGGAGAGTAAAGTCCCCCACCGGGGGGGAAGGTGGTGCGCAGCACCAAAAGTGGTGCATTTCCAACGGGCGCAGCCCGGTTGTTCGGTTTTTAGTGCCGCCGATAGGCGGCATATATTCATTCATTGCCCGACAGGGCAATCCACAACCCTCGGGCCTTTAGGGCCCATCAATCTTACGAACCTTTTTCCACAACCTTTCTACACAGCCCGCGGGCCCTTCGGGCCCGCCCCCCCTTGAACCCTCTGAACACTTTTTATCATCCAGGTGATCCCATGACCATTCGAAAAAGTTTGATATTAAGCCATATTGCGGTATGCATTCTTCCTTTCCTCATGACATTTTTCGTGCTGGCTTCCGCCTTTGGAGGGCTGCTTCTTTATGCGGCCAGCGGGAATCATGTGATGGCGGAGAGCGGATTCCAGTTTAACGTGATTTCCCAGGTCATCCGCACCACCCTGTTTCACGGCCTCCGCCACAGGGAGCCTTTGGAGCGCTATGGCTGGGTGATGGAGATTACGGATCCCCTGTCCACCTATGTGGCGCTGGAGAAGGATGGAACCACTCTTTACCGTTATGGCAATGAGAAGGAAGGCCGGCAGGGGATAGAGAACCTTAAGGCAGAGGGGCTGCCGGCAAAGCTGGACGGCCGGGAGGGAAACAGCAGCTACAGCGTCACCGACGGCGATGATTACCGCTTTATGGAGAAGACTATCATTCATGACGAAACTTACCATCTCTATATCATGGCCCATCATCCGAAGTTCAGGAATGACGGGGCCATTGAAAAGGCGGCCCGGGCCGTGACCCGTTTCATCCTTGTGGTGCTCGGCATGTTTATCGTGGCTACCAGCTATTTCCTGTCCCGTTTCATTATCCGCCGCATTCTGGCTCCCTTGAAGGAGCTGGAGCGGGGGGCAGAGGAGGTGCGGAAGGGCAATCTGTCGGTCCATCTGGATTATGAAAGAAATGATGAGTTCAGCCCTGCCATAGAGACGTTCAATGTCATGGCCTGGCGGCTGAAGCGGTCGCTGGAGGAAAAGGAGGAGGACGAGCAAAAGAGGAAGGAGCTCATTGCGTCCATTTCCCATGATATACGTACGCCCCTTACGTCTATCAAGGCCTATGTGGAAGGGCTTCTGGACCATGTGGCTTCCACGCCGGCCATGCAGGAGCGGTATCTCCAGGTCATCCGCAGAAAGGCGGATGTACTGGAAAGGCTGGTGGAGCAGCTGCTGCTTCTGACAAAAATGGATATTGGTGAGAAGGCCCTTCCTACGGAATCGCTGGACCTGTCCCGGGTGGTCAGTCAGTTTGTGGAGGAAAACCGGCTGAACTGGGGCAGGAATGGCGCCGATTTCCATATAGAAGCCAAAGAGGCGGTGAAGGTGGAGGGGAATCTTCTCCTTCTGGAACGGGTGATGGAAAATCTGGTTTCCAACAGCATCCGCTACAAGACAGAGGAGAGGGTTCATATAGATATAGAGGTAAAGAAAAGGGGCGGCCTGGCCATCCTCACCCTTTCCGATGACGGCCCCGGTGTACCGGAAGAAGCGCTGGGACGGCTCAAGGAGGCCTTCTTCCGTACTGATAAGGCCAGAAGCCGCACTGACAAAGGAAGCGGTCTGGGGCTTTCCATTGTGGCAAGGGCGGTGCATCTGATGAAGGGCAGGGTCACATTCAGCAGCAGGAAGCCCCACGGATTGAAGGTAGATATTGTATTACCACTGGAGGATATACATGAAAAAATGGATACTGATTGTGGAAGATGATGATGATATTGCGTCCATCGAAAGGGATTATCTGGAAGTAGGAGGCTATGAGGTAAAGGTGGAGGAAAACGGCACTGCCGGTTTGACGGAAGCCCTCACCGGAGATTACGATCTGATCCTTCTGGATATCATGCTGCCCGGCATGGACGGTTTTCAGATTGTAAGGAAGCTGAGGGATAAAATCGATATTCCCATTATGATGGTTACTGCCAGAAGAAGCGACATCGATAAAATCAGGGGACTGGGCTTTGGAGCCGATGATTATATCGAAAAACCCTTTTCTCCCGGCGTGCTGGTGGCCAGGGTGAAGTCCCAGCTGGCTCAGTATGAAAGGTTGAAGGGCACCGGGGAAAGGAGAAAGAAAATCAGCATTGGCGGCATTACACTGGAGCCTGATACCCATCGCATTTTTGTGAGGGGAATGGAAAAGGTGCTGCCTAATAAGGAGTTCCAGCTTCTGGAGTTCCTCATGGTTCATGCGGATGTGGTGTTCAGCAGGGAGTCCCTGTATACCAGGATCTGGGGCATGGATTCTTTGGGAAATACGTCCACTGTGCCGGTACATATCAATCGTCTCAGGGAGGCGGTGGAGGAGGATCCTTCCGACCCGAAGCATATTCTCACCATCTGGGGCGTGGGGTATAAGTTTAAACCCTGAGGTCCATGGGATCTCAGGATTTCTTCTGCATACAAGATATACTTGTAATAATTACATAAATCAACAGTTGGATATTGTGACCTGAAAATTCTATACTACCCATAGAGGAAAGATAAAGAGTTCCTCATGAGTATAGAAAGAAGGTCTTTCATATGAAAAAGAATCTGAGCAGAGAAATCATGGGTGCTGTGAATGAAATGGGTAAGGAAAGAGCCATTGTGCTCTGGTTTGCCCGCCGCAGAATGTATCGGGCTGATGAAATCTGCCATATCTGCGGCATTGATCTGGCTTTCCACCTGTGGTAACCATCTGAGCAGCAGGAAAAGACAGGGAAGTTCTTCTTCCCTGTTTTTCTGTTGTTTTCATTGAACAAATCCTGTTTCCTGCGGTATACTGTATGCAGTCAAATTGGACTGTAAATGGAGGGCCCATGAATTTTCAGAGTATTTCTTATTTCATCATGCTGGCCAGGGAGAAAAATTTCACCAGGGCAGCGGAGAAACTTCATATGACCCAGCAGGCTCTGTCGGCCAGTATTTCTTCACTGGAAAAGGAATGGGGCATGCCCTTTTTCCTTCGCCATGTGCCGTTGGAACTGACCAATGGCGGGCGGGTTTTCTATGAATATGCCCTTCGCCTGGCGGATGAGGAAGAAGAGCTGCGCCGTGCCCTTTCCGATGTGGCTGATAATCAGAGAGGCACTCTTCGTATCGGTACAGGATTTATGAGGGAGCGGGAAATCATGCCTGCCCTTTGCGCAGAATTTCGAAAGCTCTATCCGAAGGTGTCCTTTACGCTGGTGGAAAGCAGCAACACCGATCTGGAAAAGATGGTGCGGGAAGGAGACCTGGACTTGGCGGTGGCCCGCTTCGGCAAAGCGATGGAAGGTATTGTGACAAGACCTTTCTATGAGGAACATATTGCTTTTCTGGTATCGAAGGAGCTGCTTTTCAGCCGTGGTTTTTCTGAGGATGATATAGAAAAGCTGGCCCATTCCCATCTGGAATCCATGGAATCACTCCGGTCCGTTCCCTTCGTCGTAACCAGCCGGGACAATGTGGCCGGAGAGGCGGCGGCCGGTTATCTGGACAGGGCTTCCTTCAAGCCGGAGATTGCTGCTTCTTCTGATCACATGGGAACCCTCATTGATTTAAGCATGAGGTCTGTGGGCGCTCTTTTCTGCCCTGCCAATATGATTCACTGGAATGCAGAGGCAGCTTCCCGGGACATGGTGCGCATTGATCTTTGGGAAACGAAGTATACCATTTCGTTTGGATGGAAACGGAAGAGTCCTTTCTGGTCCATCCGGGAAGCCTTCATGGAGTATGCGGTCCATTCCATTCGGTCATAACCGGCTCTTTTCCTGAACCGATTTTTACATAAAAATAAAACCAGGGATGCTTTGGCATCCATAAGGGGGTACCATGATTCTTTTTTCCATTCTGTGGAATGATATTCTTCCACTTTTCGTTTTCATCGGGGCAGGATGGTTTCTGGACAGCCGGTTTAAAATCGATATTGCCACCTACAGCCGTCTTACGGTGATGGTGGTGCTGCCGTGCTTCATTTTTTCCAGTATGTATCAGTACCAGGGCAGCGGGGCAGATATGGCGGTCATTCCGGCGGCCATGATCCTTCTGCTTTTGATGTACCTGCTTTCCGGCGGCCTCTCAAAGTTTCTTCCCCTTTCCGGCGAAGAGCGGGATGAGTTCAAGGCGGTGTCCACCTTTTCCAACTCCGGCCACATCGGGGCAGCGCTGGTGGTGCTGATTTATACCCATCCCCCCTTTGCGGAAGGAGGGGCCCATCCTTTTCTGGCGGAGGCCATGGGCACCATGGCGGTGCTTATGATCCTCATGAATTTGGCGGTGAACGTATTCGGCGCCGCCCTCATTCGCAGCCGGGGCGCTTTGGCGGCGGACGTATTGAAATATCTTTTCCGGATGCCCGCCCTTTATGCGGCCATCCTGGCGGTGCTTGTCCGTATGGCAGGCATTCCTCTGGAACATAGTTTCCTGTGGCCGGTGCTGCAGCATTTCAACGGCGCTTTCATCGTCCTGATTACGGTAACTATAGGGCTTGAGCTCCACCGGAGCCGTTTGGCAATGCCAAAGGCGGCGGATTTCCTGTCCGGAGCGTTAAAGCTGCTCCTTGCCCCTTTCCTGGCTTTCTGCCTTACGATTGGATTTTCCGATTTCCTCAGCCCCGTGGCGAAGCAGGTGTTCTTCCTTTATGCCGCCATCCCATCGTCCATGGCCCTCATTATTTACAGCGTGGAATATAAGAACCATCCCGATTTCGTCACCCGGTCCGTACTCTTCAACACCGTGGCGGGAGCGGTGACGGTGACTGTCATGATTTATCTTTCCCGCATTCTTTTCCCTGTGGCCATGTAAGGAGGCATATGATGGCATTTTTACAGATTATTTCCGACAATATCCTGCCTCTTCTGGTGTTCGTGGCCATCGGCTACTTCCTGGACCGGCGCTACCATATGGATGTGGCGTCCCTCACCAAACTTACCTTCTATGTGGTGCTGCCCTGTTTCATTTTCTACAGCATTTATGTGGCCAAGCTGGATATGGCCATGCTTCACGTGTTCCTCCTGTCCTTTGCCCTCATGTTCATTCTGGGATTCATCGGCATGGCGGTGGGAAAGGTGAGGGGCTTTTCCACGGCCAAAACGGAGGCTTTCAAGAACGGTACCATGTTTTCCAATAATGGAAATATCGGTATCGCCCTGATTGCCCTGGTGTTTTCCAATTCCCCCTACATTGTGGATGGCAAGACCCCCTATCTGACCGTGGCCGGTGCGGCAGCCACCATGATGCTGGTGCAGATGAATATGTGCCTTAATACCCTGGGCCTTTACCAGGCGGGGAAGGGGCGGCTCAGCCCCCGGGATGCCCTGTCCGTGGTATTTCATATGCCTGTTATCTATACCCTGGTGGCGGTGTTTGCCATCAAGTATTCCGGCTTTGACATGACTGGCACCTTCCTCTGGCCTATTTTCCAGAACTGTGCCTCCGCCCTGGTGGCCATCGTCATGATTGCCCTGGGCATGCAGATTCACAGGAGCAGGATTTCCTTCGGTGATGTGGATGCCTGGCTGGGCTGCTTCGTGCGCCTTGTCATGGGGCCGCTGGTGGCATTCTGCCTCATCCACGCATGGCGCTTCATGGGCATTGCCTTTGACCCTGCAGTGAGCCAGACCATCCTCATCATGTCCTCCGTTCCGGCGGCAGTGAATTCCGTGCTTTACGCCGTGGAATTCCATAACTGCGAAGACTTTGCCACGGAACTGGTGATGATGAGCACCTTTTTGTCCTGCATTACCATGACCACCACCATCTACCTGGCCCGTATCCTGTTCCCTATCCTGTAGATGGATATGAGGCGCAGTCACAGGGAAGTGAGTATGGTAACGCTGCTTTTATCATCATTGCACAAAGGACAGTCCACCACCCTTTGAACCATAGGGCTTTTAAACCAACTAAAAAAAGGACTATGAAGAAATATGACATTTCTCCATAGTCTTTTTTATTTCAATACTTTCCATCAATCAGTTTCTTTACCTTTTCATCCAGCTTCAGTTTCCATACCAAGAAAGGGCCGCAGATGACGCCGAAAAGGGCCTGCAGGATTTCATAGGGGAGCTTGATCCAGGCATAGGCAGGAGTGCTGTACACATAGGCCCGGCCCAGGGAATAGCCTGTCACCATAATGACTGCGCCTACCAGTACTGCAGAAGCCACGCCCAGAAAACGGTTTCCCTTAAAGCAGTGATGAGCCATATAGGAAATCGCCATGGCCTGGAGCCCGTGGGTCACAAGGGATACGAACATGGGCAGGGGATAAAAGAAGAAATCCCCCAGGAAGGCACCGACGCCGCCTACCAGAAAGGCACCGGCCGGGTCAAGAATGAGGGCGGCGGTGACGATGATGATATCATTGAGATACAGATGGCCGCCGGGCACCGGCAGGCCGAAGGAAGACAGGGCCACGTTCATAGCCATAAAAAGACCGCAGATGGTGAGCCACCTTGTATTGTGCCGGCTCTGGACTGCCGGCAGAGGGTCTATGCAGTTTTCATGAATCATAATCAGCGCTCCTTTGCATTTCATTATGGTATGAATTATAATATGAAACTGAACTTATTGAAATCACCAGAAAGATTCAAAAAAATATAACCAGAAGACCGCTGGCCGCTATCAGCTATCCGCTGACCGCTGTCCCCCCTGTCCCACTATTCCTCTGTCCCACTAGAACACTGTCCCACTAGAACACTAGAACACTAGATCACTAGATCACTAGTTCACTAAGAAAGAAAGGAGCCGACCATGACCGGCTACATGAAACTTTACACAGCCCTTCGCGAAAAAATTACCGGCGGCGTTTACACCTCCGGCAGCAGGCTTCCCTCCAAGCGGCAGCTGGCCGACGAATCTGGATACAGCGTGATTACGGTGGAGCATGCTTATGAGCTTCTGACGGAGGAAGGATATGTGGAGCCAAGGGAGCGGAGCGGCTACTTTGTGATTTACAAGGAAAGGGATGCCTACCCTGTGTCCGAAGGGAGAAGGGAAAGACGGAGGGCGGCGGAGCCGGTGGCAGTGGAGCGGCGGGATGAAATGGAGCGGGATTTATTTCCTTTTTCCGCCTTTGCCAGAACCATGAGGAATGTGCTTTCCACCTACGGGGAGAAAATATTGAATCCTTCGCCGAACCAGGGCTGCCGGGAGCTTCGGGAGGCCCTGGCGTCCTACCTGGCCAGGAGCCGGGATATGCATGTACCGCCGGAAGGAATCATCATCGGATCCGGGGCGGAGTACCTCTATGGCCTCAATGTGCAGGTGCTGGGAAGGGACCGTGTATACGGGCTGGAAAATCCGTCCTATGAAAAAATCCGGAAGGTTTACGAGGCCAGCCAGGTGGAGGTGGAAATGCTTGCCATGGGGAAGGAGGGCATAGAGTCAAAGGAGCTGGCGAGGAGCCGGGCCTCCGTGCTCCATGTGACCCCCTTCAACAGCTTCCCCTCCGGTATTACTGCCAGCGCGTCCAAGCGGGCGGAGTATATCCGTTGGGCGGAGGGAAGGAAGGGATTCATCATTGAAGATGATTTTGACTCCGAATTCACCCTTCTGTCCAAACCCGAAGACACTCTCTTTTCCCTTGCGCCTTCAGGGCCGGTGATTTACATGAACAGCTTTTCCAAAACCATTGCCCCCTCCATCCGGGTGGGCTACCTGGTGCTGCCGGAACCTATGATTTCTCTTTACCGGGAAAAGGTGGGCTTCTATTCCTGCACAGTGCCGGTATTTGACCAGCTGGTGCTGGCGGAATTCATCGAAAGCGGACAGTTCGAGCGCCATATCAACCGGGTGAGAAGAAGAAGAAGGAAACTGGAAGCCCTGAGAAAGCACTGAATCCTCTGTTTCCCTGACGAAATGACCATGCAAAAAGGACTGTGAAAAATGGCAATCATTTTTCACAGTCCTTTCCTATATTGTTTAGTGGGCTGGTGTACTAGTGTACTAGTGTACTGGTGGGCTGGTAAGTAGGTATTGCCGCCGCAGGCAGCTTTTATCATCATTGCCTGAAGGGCAATCCACACCTTCTGCATCCTCTGCACCCTCTGAACCCTCTGAACCCTCTGAACCCTCTGAACCCGCCCGCCTTTGGCGGGCCCGGTCCTTTCCCTTACAGTGTCCCGTCCAGTGCCTTATCCAGGGCATGGGCCAGCTGGTCGGCGCAGGAGGTGCCTTTTCCGGCACATTCATTGCCCCGAAGGATGTCAGCCGCTTCTTTGGCGCTTCTTCCTTCCAACAGCCTTGCGATGGCGGCAAGGTTTCCCGGGCAGCCGCCCTGGAATTTCAAATGGTGGATTTTCTTTTCATCGTCCAGGTCAAAGGTAATCTTTCTGGAACATACTCTTTCCGGTGTAAATTCGTAGCTTTTCATATTTTTATCCTTCCTTAGTTTCTTCCTTCATAAATTCCTTCAGGTGGTTCCTGTACAGGTGGAAGATACCGTATACATACTGCTGCTTTTTCATTAGGTTGTCATTGGCATACCAGTCTTTGATGAGCTTCCCTCCCACCAGCACGCTTCCGAAGGGGACCAGCAGGGCCACGCAGAGCATGCCTATGAGCTGCAGGGCATCCAGCCTTTTGGGGCTTTGAATCACGTCCTCCAGGGTGCAGAGGGCCTTCAGCTCTTTCAGGAAACGGTCATAGACCTGATGATCCTTCAGCGCCTTTTCCTCTACATAGAGAAAGGCATAGCGGCCGCTCCATCCATAGCGGATGCCGAATTTTTCAAACCGCACCGCCATATCCTCATGGAGCCACAGGCCCTGCGCCGGCCGTCCGATGAAGAGGACATGGACTTTGGGCATTACGGCATTGCGGTGCAGCCGCCACTGCTCTTCATTCATGGTGAGGATGCGAAGGTTGTTTTCGCTGAAGCCTCCGTCTCCCTTTTCTTCATCTTCCCGGATGAGGTGAAGGATTTCATTGGAAAGTCCGGCATCCGCTTTGGCAGATACAATCAATAAAGTCTGTTTCATAGGGAGCCGCTCCTTTCCTGCGGAAGAGTCATGGCTCTTCCTTCTTTTATTATCATATCACGGATACAGGGTGCTGGAAATATAGGGAAGCACTGATTCATTCATAGAGTCTGCTTTTATAAGAATTTTTATGCACTGCTTCGTCATGGGACTCCTTAAATAGCTGGCTATTCGCGTCGTCCCATTCCTTGCATTGCATGAAAATCCAAGAATAAAAGCAGACAGTGATTTAATCAGCGCTTCCCTAGATTTCAGCAAACGCCGGGGAAAGAGTCTACGAATTCGATACGGATATCGGGAAAGCTGTCCACGAACTGGACGGTAAAGTCTTCGCCATAGTCCACAAACTGCCACTCTCCGATGTCATCGGGGAAGGAGCTGACCGTTTTTACCTTGAGATCCGGGAAGGAGGATACCACCTGCACTTTGATGTCGGGGAAGGAGTCCACCACCCTGACCCGCCCGGCAAGGCGGATGTTTTTGAAATAGCCGTCCCGGTTGATGGGGCCGGCGGCGTCAGCGGCAAGGCAGCCGGTGAGAAGAAGGAAGAAACAGAAAAACAGGGTAATCATTTTTTTCATGACAGGCCTCCTTTGGTAGTTTATAAACATAAGAAAGAAACAGATCTTTCCATTCCTTCTATTATACACTATGACTGTGACAGACTCTGTCTTCATCATTTTTGATTTGCAAAAAATAAGGGTTTGTGATAGAGTATTTCTAACTTCACAAAAGCGTTGACAGGAAGTATTAAAAATTGCTGCTTGCTTTCAGAGAGTCATTGGATGGTGAAAAATGACAGAAGCGGATTTTGAACTCGTCCTCAAGCTGCATCGCTGAACAGGTAGGCGGTGCCGGCATCTGACCGTTATCAGCATAAGTGCATGCCATTGGCATGAAGAAGAGTGGTACCGCGAATCTTTCGTCTCTTGGAGACGGAAGATTTTTTTATTTGGTAGAATGGGAGGTTTTTGTATGGGAATGACAATGACACAGAAAATCCTGGCAAAGCATGCAGGACTTGATTCTGTGAAAGCGGGAGATTTGATTTACTGCAGCCTGGATCTGGTGATGGCCAATGATATTACGGCGCCGCCGTCCATTGCGGAATTCAAAAAGGTAGGACGGCCTGTATTTGACAGGGAGAAAATCGTGCTGGTGCCGGACCATTTCCAGCCGGCCAAGGATATCAAGTCCGCAGGGCTGGCTAAGATTGTTCGGGATTTTGCCAGGGAAAACGGGATTGTCCATTATTTTGAACAGGGCCGGGTGGGCATTGAGCATGCCCTGCTTCCGGAAAAAGGACTGGTGGGGCCGGGGATGGTTACCATCGGCGCCGATTCCCACACCTGTACTTACGGTGCCCTGGGCGGTTTTTCCACCGGCGTAGGGTCTACGGATCTGGGAGTGGCCATGGCCACCGGCGAAGCCTGGTTCAAAGTACCTGACGCCATCAAGGTTGTGCTCACCGGTACAAAGCCTTCTGACATTACCGGCAAAGATGTCATTCTTACATTAATCGGCATGATCGGCGTGGACGGAGCTCTCTACAAATCCCTGGAATTTATGGGTCCCGGAGTTTCTTCCCTCTCCATGGCCGACCGCTTCACCATTGCCAATATGGCCATTGAAGCCGGCGGCAAGAATGGTATTTTCCCGGTGGATGAAAAGACAAAGACCTATATTGAAGGCCGGTTTACAAAGCCCTATGATGTGGTGGAAGCAGACGATGATGCCCATTATGAGAGGGAAGTGGTCATCGATCTGTCATCCATGAAGCCTGTGGTTTCCTTCCCCCATCTGCCGGGAAACACAAAGGTGGTAGGCACCTTTGGAGACATCCCCATTGATCAGGTGGTGATCGGTTCCTGCACCAACGGCAGGCTGGAGGACCTGGCCATTGCGGCCCGTATCTTTGAAGGACATAAGGTCCATCCGTCGGTGCGATGCATTGTCATTCCCGCCACGCCTGCCATTTATCTGGCGGCCATGCATGCAGGATACATTGATACCTTCATCAATGCAGGCTGCGCCGTATCCACGCCTACCTGCGGCCCCTGCCTTGGCGGGTACATGGGCATCCTGGCCGCCGGAGAGCGGTGTGTTTCCACCACAAACAGGAATTTTATCGGCCGTATGGGCCCCACGGATTCTGAAATTTACCTGGCCGGACCGCAGGTAGCGGCGGCCAGTGCGGTTATGGGACGGATTGCCGCTCCCAGGGAGGTGAAATGATGGCTGTGTTAGAAGGAAAAGTATGGCGCTACGGAGATAATATCGATACCGACGTGATTATTCCGGCCCGGTATCTCAATACCTTTGATCCCAAAGAGCTGGCAGCTCACTGCATGGTGGATATCGATCCATCCTTTGCTAAAGAAGTGAAGGCGGGAGACATTATGGTAGGAGGAAAGAACTTCGGCTGCGGTTCATCCAGAGAGCATGCGCCGGTGGCCATCAAAGCCTCCGGTGTGCCTGTGATTATTGCCGCTTCCTTCGCCCGCATTTTCTACAGGAACGGCATCAACGTGGGACTGCCCCTTCTGGAAATCGGAAGTGACGTGGAAAAAATCCATGCCGGTGACCGTCTTTCCATAGATCTCTCCACCGGTACCATCCGGAATCTTACCACCGGTGACGTCTATCAGGCACCGCCCCTTCCCGGTTTCATCCAGAATATTGCCAGAGCCGGCGGGCTTATCAATTATGTAAAGGAGTATCGGTAATATGGGAAAGCATATCGTAGTCATTCCGGGTGACGGCATCGGTAGGGAAGTCACCGATGCCGCCGTAGAAATTTTAAAGAAAACCGATGAAATTTACCATCTGGATTTCACCTATGAGTGGAAGGATGCCGGCGGCACGGCCTATGATAAATATGGTGTGCCTCTGCCTGAGGATACGATAGAGGCCTGCCGGAAGGGGGATGCCATCCTCTTCGGTGCCGTAGGCGGAGACCAGTGGGATCACCTGGAACCGGCGCTCCGGCCGGAAAAGGCCATCCTGGGACTTCGCAAATCCCTGGGTCTTTATGTGAACCTCCGCCCTGTAAAGATTGCGGATTCCATGATTGAATACTCTCCGCTGAAACCGGAAATCGCCAGAGGTACGGACATTATGATCGTTAGGGAACTGGTGGGCGGTATTTATTTCGGAAAACGGTGCGAATCGGAAATCAATGACGGCGTGGAACGGGCCTGGGACGTAGAAAGCTACTCTGTTCCTGAAGTGGAAAGAATTACCCGCTTTGCCATGGAAGCAGCCAGAAAGCGCCGCGGCCATGTGACAAGCGTGGACAAATCCAACGTGCTGGCATCCTCCCGCCTGTGGAGAAGGACCGTTACCTCTGTCCGTGACAAAGAGTATCCCCATGTCCATCTGGATCATATGTATGTGGATAACTGCGCCCAGCAGTTTGCCATCCATCCCTCTTTCTTTGACGTGGTGGTGACAAGCAATATGTTCGGCGACATCCTGTCCGACGAAGCGGCAGTCCTCTCCGGCTCCGTGGGCATGCTGCCCTCTGCCTCCATCGGCGAAGAAACAAGCCTTTACGAACCTATCCACGGCTCGGCGCCGGACATTGCAGGAAAAGGCATAGCCAACCCCATTGCCACCATCCTTTCCGCAGCCATGATGCTCCGCTACTCCTTCAGTGAAGACAGAGCCGCCGATGCCATTGAAAAAGCGGTGAACGATACTCTGGAAGATGGATACCGTACCGGAGATATTTATAAAGATGGCATGAAGAAAGTGAATGGAGAGGGGATGACCGAAGTCATTCTGGACCATCTGGATCAATGACGGATTTTTTACGGGAAATATATTTCGCGAATCATAAAAAGGGCACTCCATTCTGGGGTGCCCTTTTGCGATTCAGCTTTCCTTAAAAACCTTCATCATTTCATTGGTGAGGGAATAATCATCGGGCTGGAGAATGATGTCCTTCTTTTCCGCCCAGAAGGCTTCCTTCAGCTCCGTCCTGTCCATGACAATGTCTGTGCTTCCGTCCACTTCGCAGAAAAAGCCGGCCAGAATGTCACTGGCCATGGCCCAGGGCTGGGATTTGTAGTAGCGGATGTTTTTTACACGAAGCCCTGTTTCCTCCAACACCTCCCGCTGCACTGTTTCTTCCAGTGTTTCCCCGACTTCCGTAAAGCCGGCAATGAGGGCGTAGTAGGAAATGGCCCTGCCTGCATAGCGGGTAAGGAGAAGTCTGTCCTTCCAGGTGACCGCCGCAATGACGGCGGGGTTCAGCCTTGGATATATGGTGCGGCCGCAGGAAGGGCAGATACGGGCCCTTTCGGAGGGAGAGGGCCGGAGAAGGTTCCCGCAGCTGCCGCAGTATGTATTCTCCCTGATCCACCGGAGAATCTGGAGGGCAGTCCATGCAAGGAACACCTGCACCCGGGGAATGGCGGCGGTGGTTCTCATTTTTCCCATGGGAAGGAAGCGACCCTCAGGCAGGCAGGGCGCATCGATGGACAGGAAGTAGGAAATCCCGTCCAGGGAGAAAAGATACTCCCCGGAAGCGGGCTTCATATCCCGGGCAGCAGGAAATGAAAAATCGGGCAGCAGGAAAAGGCTTTCCTCCCGGAAGTACAAAATCCGGCTGTCCCTGTCCGGGCGGCGGGAAGGGTCGAAATGGTTATCGAAATGATGGGGTGCTATATCCTGGATCATAGGAATCTCATTCTGTTTTCTATCCATTATACAATGGAGGTCAAAGCCTGCAGGAAGACCTTCTCAAAATGAAGGTTTGGCCATTTTATGGTAAAATGGAAACAGTATGAGTAGGACTTCCGGGAAAAGATTTCATGGATTCCGGCGGAAGAGATGGTCATAGAGGAGGAGAAAAATGGACGCCATTCAATGTCTCATTTCAAGAAGAAGCATCAGGGAATATACAGACGAAATCCTGTCACCGCAGGAAATCGAAAATGTGGTGGAAATATCCCAGATGGCATCGTGCTGGGAAAACACACAGCCCATCCGCTATGTGGCGGTGCTGGACAGGAATCTGAAGGATAAAATCGCCGATGAGTGCACGAAGAAATTTCCCTGGAACACGGAAAATATCCATGCCGCACCGGCGCTGATGGTGCTCTGCACCATCAAGGGACTGTCGGGTTATGAACCGGACGGAAGCCCTTCCACGACCAAGGGCACCCACTGGCAGTCCTTTGACGCCGGCGTGGCAGCGGCCCATTTCTGCCTGGCCGCCAACGCGCTGGAGCTGGGCACCCTCATTATGGGACGGTACGATGAGGCAAAAATTAAGGAAATCCTGTCCCTTCCCGAGGATTATGACGTTTCGGCCATCATCGCCATGGGCCATCCTGCCGTCATTCCGGCGGCCAATGAAAGAAAGCCGCTGAAGGAAGTGCTTTCCTTCCGCTGACAAAAGAAAGGGGAAAAGGGCTTTGGAGAAATGAGATCATTTCTTCAAAGCCCCTTTTTTATGGCGCTTTTGGGTGCCTTCAGAATCTGTTATAATTATGAAAAACAGTGATACTTTGTAGACAACTGTTCATTTTCTCTACGGGAAAGGCGGAAGATGGGAATGATGGAAAAAGAGACAGACAGGGATGACAGGAAAACAGAGCGGGTTCTTTTCCTCTGGGACAGGCTGAGCCGCGGCGGCATGATCAGCCGGCAGGACCTGGTGGAAGCCTTTGGCGTCAATATCCGGACCGCCAGCCGGTACCTGGCGGAAATCAGGAAGTACCTCTTGATGAAGGAGGAGCAGGACGGCATCCGCCGGGAACTTTACTACGACCGCTCCCTCAAGGTATACCGCATACGGGAACTGGAAAATGAAATGATTTCTCCCTGCGAGCTCTTTGCCATCGGGAAGATTCTTCTGGCCAGCCGGGCCTTCCACAGGGAGGAACTTAAGTCCCTCCTGGACCGGCTCCTGCAGTCCGCCGTACTGGGAACGGACAAAAAGGAAGTGGAAGAGTATATCCGGAGCGAACTTTTCGACTACCGGGATCCGTCCCACGGAAAGCCGGATCCCCATATTCTCTGGTCCATTGCCGGCGCCGTGAGGAATCACCATGTCCTTTCCTTTGATTACCGGCGGCAGGGAGAAACAGAGGGAAGGCCCCATGAAGTATGTCCTGAAGGGGTTCTTTTCTCGGAATACTATTTCTATATGCTGGGCGTTCCTGCAGGAGAAGGGAAATTGTCCGAAGAAAATACCCGGGTGTACCGGGTGGACCGCATGAGCCATCTGGTGGACACAGAACGCACCTTTACCATCAATTACGGAAAAAGGCTTCGGGAAGGAGAGTTCAAAAACAGCATCCAGTACATGTACGGAGGAAAGCCGGAACATATCCGTTTCATCTATAAAGGGCCCAGCGTGGAAGCGGTGCTGGACAGGCTCCCTACGGCCAAGGCGGCGCCAAGAAAGGACGGCAGCTTCCTCATTACCGATGAGGTCCGGGGCGACGGCATCCTTATGTGGCTCCTGAGCCAGGGAAGCCGGGTCAAAGTCCTTTCGCCAGCTTCCCTGAAGGAAAAATGGCTGAAGGAAGCGGAAGCCATCTGCGAAGCAGGCAGGAAGTAAAACGGCAGGGAAGAAACAGGCTATGATTATCAATACAGGACAGCGCACCGATATTCCCGCCTTTTACAGTCCATGGTTTCTGAAACGGCTGGAAGAAGGATATGTGATGGTAAGAAATCCTTTCAGCAGGGGACAGGTCACCTGTCTGCGGCTGGATCCCAGGGTGGTGGACCTCATCTGCTTCTGCACCAAGAATCCCGGGCCCCTGCTGCCCCATATGGAAAAGTTATCCTCCTTCCGCCAGCTCTGGCATGTCACCTGGATTCCCGAAATACGTAACGTGCCATTTGACCACAGTTGACCTCATATGT
>ERZ857775.2261-NODE-2261-length-19314-cov-10.891739_pt1 | contig 19314 bp, 19 predicted proteins | sample MGYA00519698_ERZ857775 | MGnify/ENA primary metagenome ERZ857775 (study PRJEB31778, sample SAMEA3449363) | human gut metagenome | biome: human gut; feature: human-associated habitat; material: faeces | place: United Kingdom | collected 2010/2012 ...
ATGGATGATTGTAGCCATAAAGATAGGGGTGGGCTTGACGTTTTCTTAGAGGAAAAGTAAGCATATAAAAAAGACGGGGCAGGATAATCATCCTGCCCCGTCTTTTTTATGATAGACTTATTTTTTATGTCGATTTGCCCTTTTTCTCCGGATATCCGCTTTCATCTTTGCGGCACCCGAACCATGCTGTCCACGAATATAGGTTGCCTTCTTCGCTTTCGTTTTCACCTTTTCCTCTTCTTTAGGCTTATCTTTCTTGCCTTTAAAGACGATTCCGCCCTGTATTGCTTCTTCTATACTCATACAATCATTTATTAATATTCACTTTTCCGGCTACAAATATAATCCTTTTCTACGGATTTATTTATCTTTGCCAACCAAAACAATACGTAACCACTAAGGGCAACAACAATTCTTCCTGCAGAAAAGGATCCGATGGGAGCCGCTATTTATGATTATTTCAATCATCACAAAGCCGATCGCTTACGAGTATTTTCCTCTCAATTTGAGGAGGATGAAATTCCTGTCAAAGAGTTATTCCGTACGATTCAATCTATGCCCGCATTGGAACGCACAGCCTTAGAAATGGCTACAGGACGGATATTGGATGTAGGAGCAGGAAGTGGATGTCATGCCTTGACCCTCCAAGCGATGGAAAAGGAGGTGTGTGCCATTGATATTTCTCCGCTATCTGTCGAAGTAATGAAACAACGTGGAGTAAATGATGTTCGTCTTACCAATCTGTTTGACGAAACATTCGATGAGACGTTCGATACGATTTTAATGCTAATGAATGGTTCCGGCATTATCGGAAAACTAAACAATATGCCGGATTTCTTCCAACGAATGAAGCGCATGCTCCGTCCTAAAGGGTGTATACTGATGGATTCAAGCGACTTACGTTATCTTTTTGAAGAAGAAGACGGAAGTATAGTTATCGACTTGGCAGGAGATTATTACGGAGAAATTGATTTTCAGATGCAATATAAGGATATAAAAGGAGATACTTTCGACTGGTTATATGTAGATTTCCAAACACTTAACTTATATGCTTCCGAATACGGTTTCAAGGCTGAATTGGTAAAAGAAGGAAAACACTACGATTACCTGGTAAAACTTAGCCTTGCTTAGAAAATTCACAAAAACACGGGGTATGTCGTAATGAATCATAATCAGCGTAAGTTTGCATTTCAACATACCCTCATTCCCCTTTTTATAAATCCTCTATTTATTTCAGCATTTCATTAATCATTTGCACCAAAGAAGCAAATTCTTCTTCATTATACAAACGAGTTAGTTTTACTATTTTTCCCTCTTTATCTATCAATACGTTCCTTGTTATTCCGGAGTCGCGCAAAGCATACTTTGCAAAAATATCAGCTCCCGGATCTAATCCCAACGGATAAGTGACTCCGGTAGATTTGGCAAAAGCAAGGACTTTATCAAGTGGCTCATCACGGTCAATGCCGATCAATGCAAATTCCGCATTATCTTTATGCTTCAACCAAATATCTTTTTCTATGAACGGCATTTCTTTACGACAAACACCGCACCAACTTGCTGTAAACTGCAACATTACGACCTTGCCACGGAGAGAAGACAGACTCATTTGTTTTCCATCAGTCAGTGTGATTGTAAAATCCGGAGCTGTCTCTCCTACCCGAACAATATATCCTGTACTATCTGCTTCCGAAGTCATTACATCAGCAATCACTTTTGTACTATCTGCCGAAACCACAGTATCCGTCGCTCCTTTTTTCTGACCGGAGCATGCCAATACACTTATGGCTAAGAAAGCCATACCACACACATTCATAATTTTCTTTTTCATCTTCGTATAATCATTAGTGAGATTGCAAATATAAAAAAAGTACATGACGTATTTGCATTTTTAAAATAAATTCATACCTTTGCACCCGCAAAAGAAAATAACGCCTCTTTAGCTCAGTTGGCCAGAGCACGTGATTTGTAATCTCGGGGTCGTTGGTTCGAATCCGACAAGAGGCTCTCCAAAGTAAAAAGCTGTTTATCATACCGATAAGCAGCTTCTTTCATTAAAGAAAATTCTTTTCTAGTTTTTTTGCTTTCGGAATACAACCAAGCTAACAGCTATCAAAATCAGGATAATCCCAATAGCACTGTTGACAGTGAAAAACTCCTCAAATACAAAAACACCGATCATGACGGCTGTCAACGGTTCCATAGCACCCAAAATAGATGTCAAAGTAGGCCCTGCATACTTTATTGCCTGTACTAAAGTGATATTGGAAATAGCCGTAGCCGGTAATGCAAGTCCTAGAATAATCAGCCATATATATCCGTCTGTTACCAAACGAAAACCGGAAGTGGTAAAAGCACCTATCAGATAAAAAAGAGTTCCCAGCCCCATGACATAGCAAGTCAATACAGTAGAATTAATTCTCACAGCTCGTGTGGTCCGCACTCCGATGATATACCCCGCATATGAGAATACAGAAACACAAGCTGCCACTAAGCCAACCATCGCATTACCATTATTTGCGTCCAACTCTCCTAATGAAAGCAGAGCCGCACCTAACAAAGATATCAAAACAGCAAATAGCACCCAAAGCGACTTCTTCTCCCGAAAGAAAAACATCATTGCCAGAGCAACCACCAACGGATACATAAAATGAATGGTGGAAGCCACACCACTGGCTATATTCTGATAGGCAATAATCAGACTGAATGAAGTGATCGCCCGCAATAGGCTTAAGCCAAAGACAACTTTGAAGTCTTTTACGGATAAGCGGAAGTTACACCCGGAAAATAAGCCTAACACAGTCAGCACAATTGATGCTACCCCCCAACGATAGGAAAGTACTTCAAAAGCTGAAAATCCAATCATTAACAAAGTGATGGAAAAGAACGGAGCCAGCCCAAAAGTGGAGGAAGATACTGCCGCATAGAGTATACCTTTTATGCGATTCATGAGGTTTTTAACTATTCTGTTTTAATCGTTTATTTACAACTACAAAGATAGGCTGATATTTCTTTAAGTGCAAAGATAAAATGGAAAGATTGACTTTATTTTCTTCTTGATGGCATGATAGACAGTATTGTTTATTTTCCTATATTTGCGACGACTAATATAGGAAAAATGAATTTGAGATGCAATATGAAAACGAACTTTACGATCAGAACAGCCCGACAATCCGACAGTGTTGAACTAAGAGATTTGTACAAAAATACCGTACTTATAATAAACAGACGTGATTATTCACAAGAAGAAGTTGAAGACTGGGCTTCATGCGGAAATGATCTTTCTAAAATAGAGAAAATGATAGAAACCCATTACTTTATTGTTGCCGTCGACCAGCAATTACAAATCGTAGGTTTCTCTTCTATCACTTCGCAAGGATATCTACATTCAATGTTCGTTCACAAAGACTTTCAAGGTAAAGGCATTGCGACTATACTTTTGAAAGAAATAGAACGATATGCTATTGAACAGGGAATGGAACGAATTACATCAGAAGTGAGTTTAACTGCCCGCCCATTCTTCGAAAGACAAGGGTATACTGTGGAAAAGGAGCAGAAACGACAGGCTAATAAATTAAGTCTGACTAATTTTTGGATGCAAAAGACTTTGAATGCTTAAAAAAACAAAGAAGGACTAGAAATCACTTTCTAATCCTTCCCCAATTTGGAGGTTCCTGGCGGATTCGAACCGCCGTACACGGTTTTGCAGACCGCTGACTAAGCCACTCATCCAAGGAACCGTCTTTTCTCGTTTGCGGTTGCAAAGGTAGTACAAATTTTGAAACTACCAACTATCCACAGCAATTTTTCTTTGTACTTTTTTTCTTTACACCGCACTCCTTTCTTTTCTTTTCCATCATATCCTTTAGTTCACAGCCACTTACACAACTGTCACAAGGATTTCCACTATCTCGCGTACGACGAAAAAAAGCATAAATACCATATACCAATCGGACAATGCAGAGTACAACCAGTACCCCCACTACCCATTCTTGCCAATTATTCATACAAACAACCCTCCAATCTGATAAACAGTAAATGACATAATCCATGCCAATACCGTAGTATAGCAGGCTGCAAAAAGCGCCCATTTCCAACTTCCGGATTCCTGTTTGATAGCTGCCAATGCCGCAATACATGGAAAGTAAATCAAAACAAACAGCATATAGCAGAATGCAACCAACGGTGTTATCGGAATCCGTTCAGCCAGACTAGCCTCATCAGCCTCCGGATCATCCACATACAAAACCCCCAAAGTACTTACCACCAACTCTTTCGCTCCTACTCCCGAAATCAGACCGATACCCAGTTTCCAATCAAACCCCATAGGCTTAATCACCGGTTCTATCGCACGCCCAAGCTGACCTATATATGAATTTTCCTGCTGTTCGGCTACCGTCTCATACGCATCATGATTCGGATAGTATCCCAGAAACCAAATGATAATAGAAGCAATCATAATAATTCCTCCCATCTTTTTCAAATATTGCGCCCCTTTCTCCCATGTATGACGGAAGATAGATTTTGCTGTCGGCATCCGGTACGGAGGAAGCTCCATCACAAACGGAGTATCGTCCCCTTTCACCAAAAACTTACTAAACAGTCTCGCTAACAAGACCGCCAAAAATATACCTATTGCATAAATACTCAACAAGACCAGACTCGCATTGTTCGGGAAAAATGCTCCTACCAATAATAAATAGATAGGCAGACGAGCACTGCAAGACATCAACGGATTAACCAACATGGTAATAAGCCGACTTTTTCGATTCTCTATCGTACGGGAAGCCATAATAGCGGGCACGTTACATCCGAATCCCATAATGAGCGGAATAAACGATTTGCCATGCAGCCCCATCTTATGCATGATCTTATCCATTATAAATGCAGCCCGTGCCATATATCCGGAGTCCTCCATCAACGATATACAGAAATACAGAATCAAGATGTTCGGCAGAAAAACAATCACACCTCCTACTCCGCCAACGATACCGTCAACCAGCATATCTTTCAATGGTCCTTCAGACATATTATTACGAATCAAATCACCAATCTGCTCAACCAGCCATTCAATTCCCATCATGGGATATTCGCCGAGTACAAACGTCCCTTCAAACATCAAATACATAAACAGGAAAAAAATAGGATACCCCCAGATACGGTGAGTAACGATAGCATCCAACACTTTGGTCGTCTGCGCCTGTTCCAAATGATTATCAGTAAATGTTTCTTTCAATGCACCACTGATGAAACCGTATTTCGCATCTGTTATGGCAGACTCACAATCTTCATTCATCGTGCTCTGTATGCGTTTCACCATCTTATCACGAATACCGATAATGCTTTCAGCATTCGGCAAAGTACGTACAAAACGTTCTATATCCGGATCATTCTCCAATAACTTAATAGAAAGAAAACGAGTGGAATATTTATGGCGAATGTATTCATTCTTTGATACTTCCTCTTTCACAGCCTCAATAGCCCTCTCCAAATCGGGACCATGATTAATATGAATATGACGAAAGACACGTCCGGTCTTCCGATGTTCCCGCACATAATCTTCGAGATGTTCCTCTTCATGGTGTTTCCGGTCTTCCAAAGAATCATGCCATTCAGTCAAATCTTTGAGAACTTCCGGATTCATATTTCCGTGTTTATCAAAGAAGTCGACTCCCTCATAAAGATTTATAACGACATGAAACAAGGTATCCAATCCACGATTTTTCTTACTGACAGTAGGCACCATAGGCACTCCGAACAATTTACTCAACAAACGATAGTCCAATGTATTTCCACTGTTCTCCAATTCATCATAAATATTCAAAGCCACGACCATGCGGACATTCATATCAATCAATTGGGTAGTCAGATATAAATTCCGTTCCAGATTGGAAGAGTCCACCACATTAATAATGACATCCGGAGTTTCATCGATAATATGGCGACGAACATAAATTTCTTCGGGTGTATAGGCAGACAAAGAGTATGTTCCCGGTAAATCAACGATCCGGAAATGATAACCTTCGAAATCGAAATACCCTTCTTTGGCGTCCACGGTCACACCACTATAATTTCCCACATGCTCGTGAGCACCGGAAGCTAAATTAAATAAAGAAGTCTTGCCACTGTTTGGATTGCCGACCAAAGCGACATTAATGGTACGGCGTTTACCCAGCGCCAGCCGTTTCATGTCTTCTTCTTTTACAGAAATATCCTCAGGCAGTCCCTCGTGGTAAATAGTCTCTTCAGCCAATTTCTTAGCCTCTTCTTCACTGACCACCTCAATCATTTCGGCTTCCTGACGACGAAGAGAAATTTCATAACCTAGAACTTTATATTTAATGGGATCTCTTAGTGGAGCATTCAACAGCACTTCAACCGTTTTTCCCTTGATGAAGCCCATTTCCACAATACGTTTACGAAAACCACCGTGCCCCAATACTTTAACGATGACACCTTTTTCGCCTGTTTTTAATTCGGACAAACGCATAACTCTCAAAATTTTCGGCAAAGATAATTCATAACTTTGGAGCACGCAAATTATTTAGATTGTTTTTAAATAACAGATATTTTCATCCACAAAATATCCATCTGCCATTAAAAACAAGCGACATTCACTTGAGATACTTCAATAAACCATTATCTTTGCAAAATATGATACAACATCGGGTTACACAATATATAGAAAAAGAAGGTTTATTCTCTTCCGAAAATAAGATTCTGGTGGCATTGAGCGGTGGTGCCGACTCAGTTGCATTGTTATGCATCCTTCATACAGCAGGTTACCGTTGTGAAGCTGCGCATTGTAATTTCCACCTGCGCGGTGAAGAATCAAACCGAGACGAGCAGTTCGTCCGCCAATTATGCGAAAAATATAAAATAAACCTGCATACCATTGATTTTGATACTACCCGATATGCAACCGAAAAACATATTTCCATCGAAATGGCCGCCCGTGAACTACGTTATAATTGGTTTGAAAAAACGAGGAAGAATTGCCAGGCGGATGTCATCGCCGTCGCCCATCATCAAGATGACAGCGTAGAAACAATATTGCTGAATCTCATCAGAGGAACAGGAATCACCGGTTTGTTAGGAATCCGTCCCCGTAACGGAGTAGTCGTACGCCCTTTACTTTGTATTAATAGGGAAGAAATCATTCACTACCTTCAAAGTATCCAACAGGAATACGTAACCGACAGCACGAATCTGGAAGATGAATACACCCGCAATAAAATACGCCTCAACCTTCTTCCACTCATGCAGACGATCAATCCGTCCGTCAAAAACAACTTGATAGAAACCAGCAATTACTTAAATGATGTAGCCACTCTATATAATAAATATATAGAAGAAGCCAAGACAAAAATCATTACAGCAGAAGGTATACGGATCAGTTCTCTGCTAAAAGAGCCAGCCCCCGAAGCAATCCTTTTTGAGGTGTTGCATCCATTAGGCTTCAACTCTACACAAATAAAAGACATCGCCAGTTCGCTCCACAGTCAACCGGGAAAGCAATTTTGCTGTAAAGAATGGAGAATAATAAAAGATAGAGAATTCTTGTTATTGGAAGCCGTTCAATCTGTAAGCAAGGCGACTCCTCCTTTTCAACTGATCAGAGAAGAACAAGAATATACTTCCGACTTTCAGATTCCACAAGAGAAACAAACAGCCTGTTTCGATGCAGACAAACTGAATGAAGAAATCTGTTGCCGGAAATGGCAGACCGGTGACACCTTTGTGCCCTTCGGAATGAAAGGAAAGAAAAAAATAAGCGACTATCTGACCGACCGCAAGTTCTCTATCAGCCAAAAGGAACGTCAATGGGTACTCTGCTGCGGAGAACGCATCGCATGGTTGATAGGTGAACGAACAGATAACCGCTTTCGTATTGACGAAACAACCAAACGGGTGATTATCTATAGAATGGTCTGAGGAAGTTTCTGTTTTTTGAAACAGTCAGACAGCAAAGCTGCAAAAGGAGTATCATAGATTCGCGCTTTCTTAGTACAGGCTTTCACACAGGCACAACATTTGATACATTTAGTCTCATCCGTATGCAATTCATCTCCTTTCGTTATAGCTCCTACCGGACAACGCGTCACGCACAATCCACAATGAGTACACATACTCTCATCTTCTACCCACGGAGTACGGGGAAGAGGCATACCACTTTTGCGCAACTTAATAACCTTTCTCAAAAAACGGAACAAAGGGAAAAAAGGCTGACTCGGACGTTTGATGGCGCGCACATCTACCGGATAAAGTTTATCCATATTCTCGGCAACCTGCACCTTTTCCATTATTTTTTTTCCAAAATCCGCAGCAAAAGCCAAATCAGAATCATCAGGACGTCCGGCTGAGATCGGATGCTTGTCAGTACTATACGAATGCTCCCCTATAAAAGTAGCCCCGGCAATCACCTTCATTCCATGAGGTGTGGCAAAAGCGTCCAACTCCATCAAAGCCTTTTCATAAGCCCGATTTCCATAGACCACCACCAACACCGTAGGAGCATCCAAACCACGAATGTTCCGTAAACGTTCCATCGCCAAAGGAGCGACATGCCCTCCATATACAGGAACTACCACAATGGCTAATGCAGATGCAGGAATCACAACTTCCTCCGCTGCTTGCTGAGTTACATTTATAGGAAAAATATTTTTTATGCCTGCCCCTTGAACAATCGCTTCCGCTATTTGTTTAGAAGTATGGGTGGGCGAAAAATAAATTAAATAAGCTTCATTTACTGTCATACTATTTTCTTTTATCTAGCAAAGATACACTTTTACGTGGAAAAAAACGGTTGATTGTATATGAATCCAAAAAAAATTATTATCTTTGCCCCGTTGAAACATTCTACGATTCAACATATACATCCCTAATTCATAATAAAAACAAAACGTATGCTCGCATATCTGTGACCGGAGAGTCATAGTAATGCTGTCCATAATTCAGCAAAAAAGAAATATTAATAACTTACCATACTATATGTATAACATTATCCAATTAAACGACAAAGATCTGTCGGAACTTCAAATTATTGCCAAAGAACTAGGCATAAAAAAAACAGACTCATACAAGAAAGAAGACCTTGTTTACAAAATACTCGATGAACAAGCTATTGTAGGAGCCACCAAGAAAGTAGCCGCAGACAAACTCAAGGAAGAACGCAAGGAAGAAAAGAAAAAGCGCTCACGTGTAACTCCGGCTAAAAAAGAGGACAAAGTGGTTTCCGCAACAAAGACCGGAGAAGTTACAAAAACAAAAGAAGCTGCTCCTGCAAAAGCCCAGCAAGCTCCCAAAGAAGAAACAACAAACAAAGAAAAAGAAACTCCTGCTGTTGAAGCCAAAGCTGAAAACGCTGTTGCTCCTAAACGTAAAGTAGGCCGTCCGCGCAAAAATTCAGATACAACTGATAAAAAAGAAGTTGAAGAAACGAAGCAGGTAGCTTCCAACAGTGTCGAAGCGAAGCCTGTAGTTGCGGAGAAAGCACCCGAAACAACGGAAAAAACAGCTCCGGCGCAGCAACAATCTACCGAGAAGAAAGAAAAGCCTAGCAAACCTGCTGTGGAAAAAGATAAACCCGCCGCAGAAAAAGCTGTAGAAAAAAAAGTGGTTGCCAAACCGCAAAAGAAAGCTGAACCGGTTATCGACGAAGAAAGTAATATCCTGACCGGTGCTGACGATGATGATTTCATTCCAATTGAAGATCTGCCGTCTGAAAAGATTGAACTTCCGACAGAACTCTTCGGTAAGTTTGAAGCAACAAAGACAGAGCCTGTGCAATCAGCTCCCGAACAAGTAGCCCAACCTCAGCAGCAACAGTCTCAATCTCAACAACAACGTCCACGCATTGTCCGTCCACGCGACAACAACAATGCAAACAATAACGCTAATAATAATTTCCAGCGTAACAACAACCAAAATCAAGGCCAAAATCAGAATCAGCACCAACAACGCTTGCCAATGCCACGCGCTACGCAGCAAAACAATGCGAGCGAAAACCTTCCGGCACAGCAACCGCAAGAGCGTAAAGCGATTGAGCGTGAGAAACCTTACGAATTTGATGACATCCTCAACGGAGTAGGAGTTTTGGAAATTATGCAGGACGGATACGGTTTCCTACGTTCGTCCGATTACAATTATCTTTCCTCTCCGGATGACATCTATGTATCGCAATCTCAAATCAAATTGTTTGGCTTGAAAACAGGCGACGTAGTAGAAGGAGTGATTCGTCCGCCTAAGGAAGGAGAAAAATATTTTCCGCTAGTTAAAGTCTCGAAAATCAACGGACGTGACGCTGCTTTCGTCCGCGACCGTGTTCCTTTTGAACACTTAACCCCTCTTTTCCCGGATGAAAAGTTCAAACTCTGCAAAGGCGGTTATTCTGATTCTATGTCTGCCCGTGTAGTAGATCTTTTCGCTCCGATCGGTAAAGGTCAACGCGCATTGATCGTTGCTCAACCTAAGACAGGTAAGACTATCTTAATGAAAGACATCGCCAACGCAATCGCAGCCAATCATCCTGAAGTATACATGATTATGTTGCTTATTGACGAACGTCCGGAGGAAGTGACCGACATGGCACGCAGCGTAAACGCGGAAGTTATCGCTTCCACTTTCGACGAGCCGGCAGAACGTCACGTGAAAATCGCAGGTATCGTATTGGAAAAAGCAAAACGTTTGGTAGAATGCGGTCATGACGTAGTAATCTTCTTGGACTCTATCACCCGTCTGGCACGTGCATACAATACTGTCTCTCCTGCATCAGGTAAAGTACTTTCCGGTGGTGTTGATGCAAATGCACTTCACAAACCGAAACGTTTCTTCGGAGCTGCACGTAACATCGAAAACGGCGGTTCACTGACTATCATTGCTACTGCCCTGATTGACACCGGTTCTAAGATGGATGAAGTTATCTTCGAAGAATTTAAAGGTACAGGTAACATGGAGTTGCAGCTTGACCGAAACCTGTCTAACAAACGTATCTTCCCAGCTGTCAACATCACTGCATCCAGCACTCGTCGCGATGACTTGTTACTTGACAAAACGACTCTTGACCGTATGTGGATATTACGTAAATACCTTGCAGATATGAATCCGATTGAAGCTATGGATTTTGTAAAAGACCGTCTGGAAAAAACCAGAGATAACGATGAATTCCTTATGAGTATGAACAGCTAAAAAGGGAATCAACAAATATAATTCTTAAGAATGCAGATTAACACAGATTGCCGCAGATTAATTCTTATTATCTGTTCCAGTCTGTGTTAATCTGCATTTTAATTACAGCCTATTCTACTTCTCTCCTCCTCGACATTATTCCATTTTTGTACAAATTACTATCACTGACGTCCAAAACAACTCCCCTAGTCTTTTCTGCATTCTCTTTTTTGCTACTTTTGCTTCCAAATCAATTATTACTTAATTCTAACCAGAAATGAAAACGATTTATCCATTCATGGGATTAGCCTTATGTAGTGTAGCAGCTCAGGCACAAGAAAAGCCCAATTTCCTGATTATCCAATGCGACCATTTAACACAACGTGTCGTAGGAGCTTACGGACAAACACAAGGTTGCACCCTCCCTATGGACGAAGTTGCTTCCAGAGGAGTGATCTTCTCCAATGCCTATGTGGGCTGTCCCCTCAGCCAACCTTCACGTGCAGCGTTATGGAGTGGTATGATGCCTCACGAAACAAATGTACGTTCCAATTCCAGTGAACCTATCAACACACGCATACCGGAAAACATACCGACATTAGGAAGCCTTTTCTCCGAAAACGGTTATGATGCAGTACACTTTGGAAAGACTCACGACATGGGCTCACTAAGAGGTTTTAAACATAAAGAACCGGTAGCCAAACCATTTACCGATCCGGAATTTCCAGTCAACAATGACAGCTTCCTGGATGTAGGAACTTGTGAAGATGCAGTAGCCTATTTAAGTAATCCTCCCCAAAAGCCTTTTATTTGCATTGCCGATTTCCAAAATCCACACAATATATGCGGATTTGTAGGAGCAAACGAAGGAGTACACACCGATCGTCCTATTAGTGGTACTCTCCCCGAACTACCTGCCAATTTCGACGTAGAAGATTGGAACAACATACCTGCTCCGGTACAATATATTTGTTGCAGCCATCGACGAATGACACAAGCCTCACATTGGAGTGAAGAAAACTACCGTCATTACATTGCCGCTTTCCAACATTATACAAAAATGGTATCCAAGCAAGTAGACAGCGTTTTAAAAGCACTCTATTCCACACCTGCCGGTAAGAATACTATTATAGTCATCTTAGCCGATCACGGTGACGGAATGGCCTCCCACCGTATGGTAACTAAACACATCAGTTTCTACGATGAAATGACAAATGTTCCGTTTATCTTTGCAGGACCCGGCATCAAACAACAGAAAAAGCCCGTAGACCATCTCCTCACACAACCGACACTCGACCTCTTGCCTACCCTTTGTGATTTAGCAGGAATTTCCGTTCCAGCCGGAAAAGCAGGCATCAGCCTTGCCCCGACATTAAAGGGAGTAAAGCAGATGAAAACTCATCCGTATGTAGTATCCGAATGGCACAGCGAATATGAATATATCACTACTCCCGGACGCATGGTGCGTGGACCAAGATACAAATACACCCACTATCTGGAAGGCAACGGAGAAGAACTTTACGACATGAAGAAAGATCCGGGAGAACGTAAAAACCTCGCTAAAGATCCTAAATACGCCAAAGTTCTTGCAGAACACCGTGCAATGCTCGATGACTATATCAAACGTACTAAAGATGATTACCATACTCTGAAAGTAGACGCCGACCCACGTTGCAGAAAACATACTCCGGGTTATCCCAATCACGAAGGTCCCGGAGCACGAGAGATTCTCAAAAAGACACGCGGATTAGATTGACTTATGAGGTTCGCAACGAATTGATAGCGGTGTGCGGTTTTATGGTTTTATGAAGCACTTTGCTGAGATTGATAACAATAAACGGACTGTGAAGATTGCTAACAAAGGTCAGAAACAGAAAGCTATGCTTTAGCGTTTGTAGAGCATAGCTTTATAAAAGACATCTTGAAATTAAGATTGCCCCGTGTATACAAAACAGATAGGGATATTCGGAATATCATCCATGACACCCTTTATTTGAAGGTGTATTTGTGAGGAAATTCTTCTCGATAATCTGTTGTGAAATATTCTACATATCCTTCTGCATCTAATTTATACTGAAATGTTTCTTGATATCCCAGTTGGTTACTAGATGACCTTGATGCAACCAAATGCTTGGTGGGCTTTCCTAAAATTCCTGCGTAATACGCAATCTGTAGTTCTGCATCTACGTCAAGCCAGCCGTTATCAAGTGGAAGGATACCACCTTTGTTGTTAACTGAAGTGTAGATATATGTGTGCTTGTTTCCATCGCGGGTAAATGAGGATGCATCCCCTTCATTCCATTCAATTTTTGTAGTTGTGGGCTTTTCTCCATCATATTTTTCTGTGATTTTAATCAGATACCCGTTTGTGTCATATTATATTCAAAGGTGTAATATGTATTCCATGTATCTTCATCTTCTATGGTAGTTAATAACACAGACGTCACAAACCCATTTTCATCTAAAGAGTACGTACAGACCTTACTGTCACTGTCATCTTTCCACGACACTTTAATTTGTCTGTCGTTGTATCCAACTGTGTATTTGTCTTCATAGGTTCGGGCTTATTTCAATTTCGCTATAAGAGACGAGTTTTCCGGCTTGATAACTGAAAACTTCTTTCTCTGTATAATTCGCACCAGGCGAATAGGCATACTCAGTGATTCGTTTACCCTCAAATATTGTGGGTAATGTTACTTGTTGTTGCTGCTCATTGTCATTACTACATGCAACAATACTTGCAAGAACCGCGGAGGTCAATCCGATTGTCAAGAAATCCTTCATAGATTTCATACTTTTTTATTCTCCCCAATTACCATAGGAGCATTCAAAAAAGAAGCGAACTGCGTGCTATTCATTGTTTTTGAAGGCCCTGAGAAACCTGACACACTTATAAATAGACAACAGACCCGCGCTGTAAACAGCGCGAGAACCACATATGTCATTCTTGTGTGTCGTGAAAATTTCTCAGGTTTTCAAAAACAAGAATGAAGCACAACGCTTCTTACAATAACTTTTTATAAAAAAGCTGTATTCACATCCTCAATATAATTCCGCCAACGGATTACAGACAGGTATCCCAATAATTATCCCTACCAAAAGGCCGTCACACGACATAACTTCAACCTGTTATTATTACAGCATTTCGATAGAAACAGTTTCGTCAATCAGACAACTCTCATATAATCCAGAAATAGTTTTCATCTACCCTATTAGTTCCGAATCGAAATAAAGCGTTATCTTTGCAAGATGTAAACTTAAACGCTTAATTATGTATACCAACAAACAAATTTGGAGTGTCAGTTACCCGATACTGCTAAGCTTGCTGGCACAAAATGTTATCAATGTCACTGATACGGCATTTCTCGGGCACGTAAGTGAAGTAGCGCTCGGAGCTTCCGCAATGGGAGGATTGTTCTATATATGTGTATTCACCATTGCATTCGGATTCAGTACCGGTTCACAAATAGTTATTGCCCGGCGTAATGGTGAGGGACGTTATACAGATGTAGGTCCAGTTATGATTCAGGGAGTCATGTTCTTGTTTGCTATGGCATTGTTGCTGTTCGGATTCACCAAAGCATTCGGAGGAGATATCATGCACTTGCTCGTTTCTTCCGAGTCCATTTACGAAGGGACAATGGAATTTCTGGACTGGCGTATCTATGGTTTCTTCTTCTCATTCGTCAACGTTATGTTCCGGGCGTTATATATCGGTATCACACGCACCAAAGTATTAACAATCAATGCTGTTGTCATGGCACTGACCAATGTGATATTAGATTATATGCTGATCTTCGGAAAGTTCGGTATGCCCGAAATGGGAATTAAAGGAGCTGCTATTGCATCCGTACTGGCAGAAGCCTCCTCTATTCTCTTCTTCCTCATCTACACATATATCACGGTTGACCTGAAAAAATACGGTCTGAATCGATTACGCACATTCGATCCGGCGTTATTGATGCGGATTCTGAGCATTTCCTGTTTCACAATGCTACAATACTTCCTGTCGATGGCCACTTGGTTCGTATTTTTCGTAGCCGTTGAACGATTGGGACAGCGGGAGCTGGCTATTGCCAACATCGTCCGGAGTATTTATGTAGTATTGCTAATCCCAGTCAATGCGCTGGCAACCACGACCAATAGCCTTGTGAGCAATGCCATCGGTGCGGGAGGTATCCGATACGTAATGCCGCTCATCAACAAAATCGCCCGGTTCTCATTTTTCATTATGCTAGGGCTGGTTGCATTATCAGCATTGTTCCCGCAGTTCCTGCTTTCCGTTTATACCAGTGAAAACGCACTCATTACAGAATCCGTACCTTCAGTATATGTCATCTGTTGCGCCATGCTGATTGCATCGGTAGCCAATGTCGTGTTCAATGGTATCTCAGGAACAGGAAACACACAAGCGGCTTTGTTGCTCGAAACGATCACAATAATCATCTACGGTTCATATATCATCTTCATTGGAATGTGGCTGAAAGCACCGATTGAAATCTGCTTTACAATTGAGATACTGTACTATACCTTACTGCTGATAACAAGTTATATTTACCTCAAAAAAGCAAAATGGCAGAATAAAAAGATATAAATACGAGAGATTTTTGTACATTTGCAGGCTCAAATATTAATTAGTAATTAAACAACTATGTTCGATAATTTAAGTGAAAGACTAGAACGGTCATTCAAGATTCTGAAAGGTGAAGGCAAAATCACCGAAATCAACGTAGCGGAGACGCTGAAAGACGTACGCAAGGCTCTTCTTGATGCTGACGTAAACTACAAAGTGGCAAAGAATTTCACTGATACGGTGAAAGAGAAAGCGCTTGGTCAGAACGTACTTACGGCAGTGAAACCGAGCCAGTTGATGGTGAAGATTGTGCACGACGAACTTACTCAGTTAATGGGAGGAGAGACAGCCGAGATTAATATCGATTCTCGCCCGGCAGTGATCCTGATGTCAGGTCTGCAAGGTTCGGGTAAGACTACTTTCTCCGGCAAATTGGCACGAATGCTGAAAAGTAAAAAGAATCGCAAACCGTTGCTGGTAGCTTGTGACGTATATCGTCCGGCAGCTATCGAACAGTTACGCGTGTTGGCAGAACAAATAGAAGTACCGATGTACTGCGAACTGGACAGCAAAAATCCGGTAGAAATCGCACAGCACGCTATTCAGGAAGCTAAAGCAAAAGGATACGATCTCGTCATTGTCGATACCGCCGGACGTCTGGCAGTAGACGAACAAATGATGAACGAGATTGCAGCCATCAAAGAAGCAATCAACCCGAACGAAATTTTGTTCGTGGTAGACTCCATGACCGGTCAGGATGCAGTAAATACAGCCAAAGAATTTAACGATCGTCTGGACTTTAACGGTGTAGTGCTGACCAAACTCGATGGTGACACACGTGGCGGTGCAGCTCTTTCCATCCGTTCGGTAGTCAATAAACCTATCAAATTCATCGGTACAGGTGAAAAGCTGGAAGCGATAGATCAGTTCCACCCAGCCCGTATGGCCGACCGAATTCTCGGTATGGGTGATATCGTATCACTGGTAGAACGTGCGCAAGAACAATATGACGAAGAAGAAGCCAAACGCTTGCAGAAAAAGATTGCAAAGAATCAATTTGACTTCAATGACTTCCTCAGCCAGATTGCCCAAATCAAGAAAATGGGTAACTTGAAAGAACTTGCTTCCATGATTCCGGGAGTAGGACCAGCACTTAAAAATATCGATATTGATGATAATGCGTTCAAAAGTATCGAAGCTATCATTTACTCCATGACTCCGGCAGAGCGTTCCAACCCGGAAATATTGAACGGTTCACGTCGTACACGTATCGCCAAAGGTAGCGGAACGACCATTCAGGAAGTCAATCGCCTGCTAAAACAGTTTGACCAGACTCGCAAGATGATGAAGATGGTTACCAGCAGCAAAATGGGCAAAATGATGCCGAAGATGAAAAGATAACCCACCAATAAATACCTTGAAAATATGACACTGATAGATGGAAAAGCAATTTCCGAACAAGTGAAACAAGAAATTGCCGCTGAGGTAGCTGAAATTGTTGCGCGTGGTGGTAAACGCCCGCACTTGGCAGCTATCCTCGTAGGGCACGACGGTGGCAGTGAAACATACGTAGCCGCCAAAGTAAAAGCCTGCGAAGTTTGTGGATTCAAATCTTCTCTTATTCGTTATGAGAGTGATGTGACTGAAGAAGAACTGCTGGCCAAAGTGCGTGAGCTGAATGAAGACAATGATGTAGACGGTTTTATCGTTCAGCTTCCGTTGCCGAAACATATCTCCGAACAGAAGGTAATCGAAACAATCGACTACCGTAAGGATGTGGACGGTTTTCATCCGATCAATGTAGGTCGTATGTCTATCGGACTTCCTTGCTATGTATCTGCTACTCCTAATGGTATTCTTGAATTACTGAAACGCTATCAGATAGAAACTTCGGGTAAAAAGTGCGTAGTTCTCGGACGTAGTAATATCGTAGGCAAACCAATGGCTGCATTAATGATGCAGAAAGCATATCCGGGAGATGCGACTGTTACCGTATGCCATAGCCGCAGCAAGGATCTGGTAAAAGAATGCCAAGAAGCCGATATCATTATCGCTGCTTTGGGACAACCTAATTTCGTAAAAGCCGAAATGGTGAAAGAAGGCGCGGTAGTAATCGACGTAGGTACCACCCGCGTACCGGATTCCACTAAAAAATCCGGGTTCAAACTGACAGGTGATGTTAAGTTCGACGAAGTGGCACCCAAATGCTCCTACATCACTCCGGTACCAGGTGGTGTAGGACCGATGACGATTGTATCGTTAATGAAAAATACACTTTTAGCCGGTAAGAAAGCCATCTATCAATGAGATACACATTGTTTTTGGTAATCATATTTCTCTCCTTATCTTGCACTTCACGGTCGCAGACAAGGAGAGATTCTATTAATAACAACTCGCTTGACACACTCTCGGCTAGCAAAAGTTGCATACCTGCCGATACTCTCCGTCTTCTCTTTGTGGGAGACCTTATGCAACATCAGGGGCAGATCAATGCAGCACGAACCGCTAAAGGATATGACTATACTACCTGCTTCGAGTATGTCAAAGAGGAAATAGGGAAAGCAGACCTCGCCATAGCTAATCTTGAGGTGACCTTAGGAGGAAAACCATACAAAGGTTATCCTGCTTTCAGTGCACCGGATGAGTTTCTCACCGCCATACACAATGCCGGATTTAATGTCCTTGTCACAGCCAACAATCATAGTCTTGACCGTGGCAAACCGGGATTGGAACGTACGATCCGCTTAATCGACTCCTTGTCCATTCCTCACGCCGGAACATATATAAATCCCGAAGAACGTGAAAAGAAATATCCGCTCATTCTTGAAAAAAAAGGATTCCGCATTGCTCTACTTAACTATACGTATGGCACGAACGGCATATACGTTACTCCTCCTAACATCGTCAATTATATTGATACCGCAATCATTGCCAAAGATATAGAAACAAGTAAAGTAATGAAACCGGATGCTATTATCGCCTGTATGCACTGGGGAATCGAATACCAGTCATTACCGGATAAGGAACAGAAATTCCTTGCAGACTGGTTGATTCAAAAAGGAGTAAATCATGTGATCGGTTCCCACCCTCACGTTGTGCAGCCAATTGAAGTTCGTGAAGACAGTGTGACAAATGATAAAAATCTTGTAGTTTATTCATTGGGGAATTATATTTCCAATATGTCTGCACGTCACACAGATGGAGGACTTATGGTAAAGATGGAGTTGGTAAAAGACAGCATAGCCCTTCTCAACAAATGTGAGTATAGTTTAGTATGGACTGCCCGACCTACACAATCAGGAAAGAAAAATCACCAATTACTCCCTGTCAACTTACCGACAGACTCCATTCCTGTAAATGCTCGTAACTCTCTGAAGATCTTCGTAAATGATACGCGATCCCTCTTCAGCAAGCACAATCGAGGAATAAAAGAATATACTTTTTACGAAAAAAAATAGTAGAATCTTTTGGAGATTAAAAGATAATATCTATCTTTGCACCGCGTTAGAGAAACGCAGATATGGTGGCTGTAGTTCAGTTGGTTAGAGCGTCAGATTGTGGTTCTGAATGTCGTG
>ERZ857775.2262-NODE-2262-length-19304-cov-15.858694_pt1 | contig 19304 bp, 17 predicted proteins | sample MGYA00519698_ERZ857775 | MGnify/ENA primary metagenome ERZ857775 (study PRJEB31778, sample SAMEA3449363) | human gut metagenome | biome: human gut; feature: human-associated habitat; material: faeces | place: United Kingdom | collected 2010/2012 ...
CGTTTACGGCGTGGACTACCAGGGTATCTAATCCTGTTTGCTCCCCACGCTTTCGCGCCTCAGCGTCAGTTGTCGTCCAGAAAGTCGCCTTCGCCACCGGTGTTCTTCCTAATCTCTACGCATTTCACCGCTACACTAGGAATTCCACTTTCCTCTCCGATACTCCAGCTTTCCAGTTTCCATCCCATCACGGGGTTAAGCCCCGCACTTTTAAGATGGACTTAGAAAGCCGCCTGCGCGCGCTTTACGCCCAATAATTCCGGACAACGCTTGCCACCTACGTATTACCGCGGCTGCTGGCACGTAGTTAGCCGTGGCTTGCTATTCGGGTACCGTCACTTCCATAAGGTATTAGCTTACGGACCGTTCGTCCCCGATCACAGAGCTTTACAACCCGAAGGCCGTCATCACTCACGCGGCGTTGCTCCGTCAGGCTTTCGCCCATTGCGGAAGATTCCCCACTGCTGCCTCCCGTAGGAGTCTGGACCGTGTCTCAGTTCCAGTGTGGCCGTTCATCCTCTCAGACCGGCTACTGATCGTAGGTTTGGTGGGCCGTTACCTCACCAACTGCCTAATCAGACGCAAACCCCTCTTCAGGCGATAGCTTACAGGTAGAGGCCACCCTTTCCTTGGAAAATCATGCGGTCTTCCAAGCGTATTCGGTATTAGCAGTCGTTTCCGTCTGTTGTCCCCATCCTGAAGGCAGGTTGTTTACGTGTTACTCACCCGTTTGCCACTCGATTCCAAAAGAAGCAAGCTTCTCTTGTCCTCTCGTTCGACTTGCATGTGTTAAGCACGCCGCCAGCGTTCGTCCTGAGCCAGGATCAAACTCTCCATGATAGATTGTTCGTTTGGCTCTTTATTTCTTGCCTTACTCATTAAAATTGCTCGGTATTGCTACCTCGCACATCGGCTTGATTCGTTCGCTGTACTGTTCAGTTTTCAAAGAATCATCGCTCTTCAAGCGACTTGATTATCATATCACGAGATTTTCGTTTTGTCAAACCTTTTTTTGAAGATTTTTTCAAAATATTTTTCAGAGCTTTTTCAACTTGTTTTTCGTGACAGCTGCTGTATCAGCAACGTGAGATATGATACCACGGAAAGACGATCGTGTCAACAGTTTTTTTAAAATTATTTTTGACATGCCCTTTGGACACGCCCTTTCGGGCGTGAGGGTTCAGAAGGTTCAGAGGGTTAAAGGGTTTAGAGGGTGTGGATTGCCGCTGCGCGGCAATGAGTATAAAGCCGGCGTTACGGGACTCCTTTCCCGCCGGACAAGTCATCCGGCATTTACCAGCATACCCTCTCTTACGATTCTTACCAATGCTGCGCCCAGAATGACCGTCAGAAGACCGGAAGTCCGGTTTATCGGTCTGACGTCTGCCCATCTGATGTCTGGTGCCTGTCTCCTCTATTCAACTTTACGCTGTACTATCTTCCCAGCACTTGATCAATCATTTCCTTCAGTTCTGCCGCCGCTTTTTCCGGTTCATCTGCAGCCATAACAGCAGAGACTACGGCAAAGCCGGAGAGACCATAGCCTTTGAAAAGGGGGATGGTGTTTTTATTCATGCCGCCGATGGTGACGACCGGGATATGGACGGTATCCATGATTCTTCTAAGCTCCGAAGGCGAGGTAATGTCCGCATCTTTCTTGGTAGCCGTAGGGAACATGGCCCCTACGCCCAGGTAGTCGGCGCCGTCTTTTTCCGCCTGCACCGCTTCTTCCAGGGTGCCTGCAGAGACGCCCAGAATTTTATCCGGGCCTATCAGTTTTCTTGCCATGGCCGCCGGCATGTCGGACTGTCCTACGTGGACGCCGTCTGCGCCGCTGGCCAGCATAATATCGATACGGTCATCTATAATGAGGGGCACATGAAAAGCGTCAGTGATTTTTTTCAGTTTCACTGCCCTTTCATAGAGGAGTCCGGTGTCTCCTTCTTTTTCTCGAAGCTGTACCAGGGTGACGCCGCCTTTCAGTGCTTCTTCCACCACCTTTTCAAAGGTGCCGGCTGCCGGCTGGTTTCTATCGGTAACCAGGTAGAGGCTGTAATCAATGTTCTTCATAGCGGGCTCCTTTGGCAAGGATTTCACCGGTCATATGTCCCAGTTCATCCAGTATGCCCATATGGAAGTGTCCCAGTCCCTGTTTTTCGTATGCTTTCCAGGCTCTTTCACCGGAAAGGCCCATGGCTGCCATGGCTGCCACAGAGCTTCCGAAGGGATCCTTCGGACTGGCGCCGCAGAAGGCACCGATAAGGGTGGTACACATGCAGCCGGAGCCTGTAATGAGCGGCATTTCAGGACATCCGTTATGAATAAATACTTTTTTATTTCCATCGGTAATTATATCCACCTTGCCGCTGATGACAACCACCGCATTCCATGTCTGGGAGAGCTTGGAAGCCAGTTTGGCCGCCTCTTCCAGGTTCACTGTTTCGCCGGCGTCCACGCCTTTGGTATGGAGATGAACGCCGCCCAGGGAGAGCACTTCGCTCATATTTCCGCGAATCACCGACATGTGCACATGGTTCATGATTTCCTCCGCCATCCGGTTGCGGAAGGAAGTAGCACCGCAGCCTACGGGGTCAAATACCACGGGAATATGATGGGCATTGGCACTGCGGCCGGCCTCAATCATGGATTCTACTTTGCTCACATTCAGGGTGCCTATATTAAGCACCAGAGCCGATGAAATAGCCGCCATGTCTCCCACTTCGTCAATGGCATCGGACATTACCGGCGAAGCGCCGATAGCAAGACATGCATTGGCACAGTCATTGACCGTGACGTAATTGGTAATGTGATGAACCAGAGGATTTGATTTCCTTACCTGATCCAGATATTTTGCTAGTTCCATTGTATTCGCCCCTCAGTTCCGGACTTGATCAGCCCAATAGGCAGCCATGCGGCTGCTTCTTTTCGTGCCATATCCCTCTTCATAGTAGGAAGACATGATTTTATAAAATTTAAAATGTCCCTTTCTTGCCAGCCGCTGGGCCAGCTGGAACGCTTTCTTTGGATTTTCCTTATGAAAGACTTCTCCGTCATGGGGACCAGGTCCCGCATAGTACTTCCACAAAAGGACATCCACGTAAATGTCAGATGACGAAGATCCTTTCCTGGCAGCTTTAGTGAAATCCTTTTCTGTCACTCCCAGTACATCTCCATAATAAAGATAGAGCGTGGCCAGAAAGGCTGATGAGTCAACATCACCGGCTGCAGCTGCTTTTTTGTACCAGCCTGCCGCTTCCTTCATCTTTTCGCTGTCTTCCGTTGACAGTGTCTCTCTCCTGCCGGTACGCAGGAACTGAAAATTTTTCATGGCCTGCAGTGCTTTCATGGCCCTGCCGCAGCAGAAGCGAATCAGCTTTTTCCGGCATTCTTCGCTGCCGGCCCGGTATCCCTGTTTCAGGTTTTCTTCAAAATCCTTATACCGGCCCTGGGATAAGGCTATATCTGCCAGCGCTTCAAATGCAATACCGCAGCCTAAAGAAGCGGACTGCTCAAGATAGGAAAGAGCCTTCTTTTTTTCTTCCATGCCATCCGGTATGGCCGGATAGGCTCTCCCTGCCCGATATGCCGCAAGCCCTGCTTCGACCTTTCCTCTCCGGTCGCCCCGCTCATAGGCTTTCAGGTACCAAGCAATGGATAAATCCACATTTTTATGGACCGCTTTTCCTTCGTCATAGAGCATGCCCAGTTTAAAGCATACGGAAATACTGCCGTCATGAAAGGCCTGGGCATAGAGCTCCAGTCCCCGTTTCACATTCACTTCCGTCCCCCTGCCCCTGATAAATGCATCCCCTGCCAGTTCTCGGCAGAGGTTATCTCCATGGACAGCGCCCCGCAGGAACCAGGACAGTGCCGTCCGGTCATTTTTAGGCGGGTTTCCCGGCTTCTCATTCCGCCCATGATCCTGGTAGAGTTTTCCTATTTCCGCATAGGCCTTATAAATACCGCCGGCAATGGCCTCTTTGTACCAGCTGATGGCAATGTCCCGGATTTCCTCGGAGCGAAGCGCATCCGGTGTCATCATACGCCCTGCCTGGTAAGCTCCCTGCGGAACCCCGCTCTGGTAGGCAGCGGCATAACAGTCAAAGGCTTTCTGCAGATTAGGCATCACTCCATAGCCATGCTCATATATTTCCCCCAGAAGGAGGCTGCTCCTGCCATGCCCTTTATCTGCCAAAGCCTGGAAGCAGTGCAATGCGGGCCCGTATTTTCTTTCCTTATAAAAACTTTTCCCCAGCTCAAAAAGCCTGGGCGCTGCCTGGCTGCTGCCCTGCATAACAGCCCGGGACAGATAGGTCATGGCCCGGTCATAATTTCTGATTTTCAGGTACTGCTCTCCCAGATTCAGCAGTTCCCTCTTTGAAAGATTTAAGGCCTCGATGCCCACATTTCCACTTCCTTTCCCAAATCATTTCATTTATTTCATTGTACCACGCCCCATCTCTTCCTGCCCCATGAAATCATATGTTTTGGAAAAAATGCATAAAAAAGGAGCCCTCTTGGGACTCCCTTTTCTCCTTATTCAGCTGCCTTTTCAACAAAGGCCTTCAAATCATTGTAACCTACATTGCCATATCCGATAATCCGGTTCACCGGTTTTCCTTCATGGAAATAAATGAGGGTGGGAATGGTTTCTACTTCATACCTTTTGGCAATGTCCTCATCTTCATCTACATTAATGCCATAAATAGGTGTTTCAATCTCGCCGGACAGTTTTTCTACCATAGGACGCAGTCTTCTGCAGTATCCGCACCAGGGAGCGGAAAATCCCAGAATCACATCACCTTCCGTGAGAACCTTATCAATATTTGCAGTACCTGTAATGGGTGCCATCATATGCATACACTCCTTATTGTTCATAAAATTGCTGTTCTGATTTCTATGTATCTATTATATTCTATATATTTAAATTTGTCAATATATACAATCAACTTCACTCATAGAAATGGAAAAGAGCTGCAGAAGTAACTATGCTTCTGCAGCTCAGATGAGATTGTTTTGAAATGAGCTTTTCCGTATAAATTTATTAAATCATGGCTGCGTTAGAAAGAATAACGAACGCCCACATTCCACTGCCACGGTGTCTTCACATTACCGGAGCCCCCTTCTGCTCTTTCCAGGTCAAAGTAGAAATGGGTATCACTACCAAGATTTAAGTTGGTTCCAACGCCGAATTCAAACCAGCCGCCGCCGATATCTTCTCTGTACTCTCTGCTTACAGTGCCATTGGTCATGGAAGCCTTTACATCACCGTCGAAATCATAGAGATAGGATGCACGTGCATAGACATTACCATGACTGAAGTCTTTCCCCAGAGAGAATCCAAGACGGCCTACAAAGCTGTCCATACCGTTCTGATGAACCCTTGCTCCATTTTCTGTGCTGTAGTTGACAGAATCTACATGGCCCCAGGTCAGTTCCACCTGCGGTTCCAGCCAGAATTTATCCATATGGAAACGTTTCCCATATTCGCCGGAGAAACTGAATCCATTGGTGCTGTAATCGCCGCTTCCAATGCCAAGGGGTGTATCGTATTCATTTTTCAGATGTGCATATTTCGCAATCAAATCAATGAAGCTGCCATCATCCCTGAGATTACTGCCATATACGGCAAAGCTGCTGTTCTTTGTCTGGCCTGTACCGCTATGGAAGGTGTTATCCCCATCGGTATAGGAGAATGCACCGCCAAGAATCCAGTTATCGTTCAGTTTCTTATCATAACCCATCTGATAATAGTTATACTGGTTCTTCACACCTTTGAATGTAGCTTCACCACGGGCCATACGTGCCCATACGCCATCATCACCCTTGGAATCCCGGATTTCACCAAGACGTTTATTCAAGTCATTATTTTCCTGTCTCCAGGTAATCAAGGAAAGAGCGGCCAAATCGGTAATAGCACGGTTTGTTTCATTTTCAGGGATATAGCTTTCAGTGACCTTGATTCCGTCTGCTGTATTCTCTACCTTATATACGGAAGCACCATTAATAACACCTTCCGAACCGCTTACTGTAGAAGCCGCTGTCTTACCGTCAGCCGTGGTAACTACTCTAGCCAAAGTCTTAACCTTATTGCTGTCTCCTGCCAAGGCATCGCTGTTATAGTCCTTACCTTCGCCCTGTACCGTCACATCTCCTGTTTTCTTGGCACCATCAGCAAGAACCACCTTATTATCGCCATTGGCAGTTCTCACAAGGCCCTTATTGCTTACAAGGGACTTTGCTACTGTCAACTTATTCGTTCCATTTCCAAGGTCAAGAGATGCGTTCAGGATAGTAAGATTATCTACTTTAGCTTCTGCGCCGCCGGTAATGGAAGCGGTACCTCCCTGATTAATAGCAAGGCTGGACACCGCAGCATTTGATTTTCCCTGCTGTACAAAAGTCGATTTATTGCCGGAAACCTGGACAGACTTAGCATTCAAAGTGCCGCCATCAGCAACAGAAGCACTGCCGCCATTAGTAATATTCATGGCATCTGCTATATCCAGTTTGCCGCCATTTTCTGCAATGGCCCTGGCTCCACCCTGAACATTCAGAGTACCAGCAGTAACAACGGCTCCACTGTCTGCTGTCAGAGAAGCTCCCTGAGTCAACTCTGCATTCTGAAATGTCCCTTTGCTGTCTTTCAGAGAAACGGTGCCTGCATCAGCCTTGACCATATCAGCAGCTACATCCGTGCCATTGAAATTCACGGCACCGCCATTAGAGACATAGAGGCCGGAATCCTTTGCCAGCTGATTATCAAATTTGACAGAAGCTTCTTGACCAAAGTTGATTTTACTGTTATTGACATTCAACCGGCCAAACGTGAACTTTCCGGCAGCTTCATGTGCAACTTTGTACTCATCGCCATCCTGTGAGGCGCATACGATTTCACTGCCATTATTCAGGCTTAATTCATTAGCCGTGAGGCTTGGCTTTCCATCACTCATATCCCCCAAATTCATATATAAATAGCTGTAATCAGAAGTGAGTTTATCGGCCTTAACACTGGTGGTACCCTCTCCAATAAAAAGTCCTGCGCCATTACTCAAATCTATATTTTTTACATTAGCATTCGTTTTTCCATAAAAAGAAATTCCACTTCCGTCTTCATCATTAATCGGTACCTGAGCGGAAGCACCGGAAGCCTTTTCTTCACCTACCACTTTGACGTTACCAACATTTATTTCAGAGACATCTGCAATGTCAGCATAACTATTCGATGAAATATACACATTCCCAATAGATGCCTTTGGCGTATCCCAGACTTCCAAGGCGCTATTCTTTGAAATATATACATCACCGGTCGTTACATCTGCAACCTTGGAAAATCCCACAACCGAATTATCATCGGCATGAATTTCACTGATAGCTGCTTTTTTTGCACCATCAAAATAAACCTCACCATGTTCAGTCGCATAAATACCGGTCAGTACCTTACCATCCGGAAGTTTTAATCCCTCTGTGCCTTCGACGGTCACTTCTGCATCATTGTTAAAGCTGATTCCACCAGCATCTGATCCATCATCTCTACTGGATGCCTGTCCCCAAATTAATGCTACATTCACAGTACCTCCATTAACCTGGAGCTTTCCTGGCTGCCCATCTGCTTTCTCCGAAGGAAGGGAAGCATCTTTCTCCCAAACATTTCCAGCATAAAGAGCCCTTCCGGAAATCTTAGAATTTGTCATGGTGATGGAAGCGTTATTGGCATAGGCACCGCTTGTCACTTCTGCATCTGTGATATTTGCAGTGGATCCTTCTTCAACCGTGAAACAATCATCCGCAACTTTAATGGCGCCGCCGGTCATATTCAGCGTACTGCCGCCATCTATAGCTACTTCCCCTTTGCCGCTAAGATTTGTAGGATCATCCACAAAAGTGACATTATTGGCAGTCAGTGTGGACTTATTTTGTAGCCATGCACCTTTTACTGTATTATTTTCAATAGTCTTCGAAACGCCGTTCATCTGGATTTCATCAGCCATTGCCCCATAGATCCCGCTGAATCCAAGAACCAGTGCCAATGCAGCTACTTTGGCTAACCTTTGCTTGCTTTTCATACCATAATCCCCTTTCAAAAATACCCTTTATGCTAAAGAATAAACTCCAGTCACCAAGGATTGAAATGACAGGAGGTAAAGCCGGATTATATGTCTTACCTTAGTACTTAAAATATATTCCATGTCTATAGACATTATATATGATTAAAGTAGTTTGTTCAATGTCTAAAGTCAAGATATTATATTTTTACAGGTCTGATTACTGTTTATAACCATAGTTTTTCTATCTGTTGGCAGGAACGATTTTGCAAAAATGGAGATATGTACCATAATGCTTTATTTTGGGGTTCTCTTCCCTTTGAAGGCGTCACACTTCATTCACAGCCGGCAGATAATCATATCAGGAGATATATATGAATATCGGAGCAAGAATCAGGTATTTCCGCAAATTAAAAGGGCTATCCCAGGAAAAACTTGCCTGGGAGGCAGGAATTAATCCTGCTTTTCTGGGAGAACTGGAAAGGGGACAAAAGAGTCCCACTTTAAAGACATTGGAAAAAATAACCGACGCCCTTTCCATCCATCTGTATGAACTTTTTGCCGGTCCCGGCACTCTTCCGGTTGAAAATGACAAAGAGCTATCCACTATCATGGAATCTCTCAGAGCCCTTCCACCACAGCAGATTCATCAGATGTCTGTCATCATTCAGACTATTCTAGAGATAAAAAACAGCAGCATATAGGTTATTCGCCCGTATGCTGCTGTTTTTATTCCATTTTTTCATTGATAAACATGCAATTTATAAGCATTTATTATAAATGCAATCAAAAACCGCTTTGGAAGAAATCCTTTCCAAAGCGGTTCTTATTTTCTGGTGGAGATGAGGGGAGTCGAACCCCTGTCCAAAAAGCCTGTCCCATAAATTTCTCCGAGTGCAGTTACTGTTTGAGATTTAAGCAAAGTATCGTACAGGAACAGACTGCCTTTGCCGATTTCGGAATTGGTTTCCCTTTGAAGTCCCGAACCTCCTTCTCCGGTATCCTATTGGTTGATGTCAGCCTGAAGTCATAGGAAAACGTCAGGGGACATTAGCAGATTAGGCTGCTAAAGCAAAATCACGTTTTGCGTTTAAGTTTTTCCACCGTTTAACGGGGTAGATGGAATCCCGACTCGCTGTTTATGGCCCAGAATCTTCTGTCGAAACCGGTACATCCCCAGATGATTCAACTCATTATATAGTAAATAGCCGGAAATGTCAAAATATGGGAATCATGACAGGCAAAATGGATAAACCACTTCCCATCCCCTGCATCCGGGCTCCAAAAAAAGCAAAGGGGATGGTTTATTTCCTCTTTGCCTTTTTTGAAATCTATTTCCGGAAAGGGATGGTCAATGGGTTATCGAATTTCATTCTTAAATTTTTATTGCAAGGAATGAGGCGATACGACCGGCACTTTTTTAAAGTACGTGAGCCCGAAGTTCCTTGCCGGAGAGCGGGGAAAGGTAGGCCGGCGGCACGTCAAATACGGTGAAGCAGCCTGTTTTTCCTTCTTCTACGAAGCGGTGAAGGGCTCTTGCGTAGGCGAGAACCACATGGGTGGTGAATTCAGGGTTGGAATCCAGGGTCAGCCGGTATTCCATGACGTGGCTGTTTTCCTTATGGGCTCCTGTCCTTCCGCTGCGGAATACGAAGCCTCCGTGGGCGAGACCGCCGTGATTTTTCTTCAGTTCTTCTTCGGAAATGAAATGAACGGTGGTGTCATAGTCTATAAAGTAGTTGGGCATGGTTTTGATGGCGTTTTCAATGGCTCCTCTGTCGGCCCCTTCTTCTGCCACCACATAGCATTCCCTAGTATGCATATCCCTGGTAGTAAGCACAGGATTTTCCCCATTTCTTACGGCTTCCAGAGCGCTTTCCACGGGGCAGGTATACTGTTTCCCGTCCCTGACTCCCGGTACGCGGCGGATGGCGTCAGAATGGCCCTGGGAAACGCCCCTGCCCCAGAAGGTGTAGTCTTTGCCATCAGGCAGAATAACATGGCCGAAGAGACGGGCCAGGGAGAAAAGGCCCGGATCCCAGCCTACGGAAATCATGGCAGCCTTCCCATGAGCCTTTGCCGCTTCATCTACCTTATCAAAATGCTGTGGAATATGGGCATGGGTGTCAAAGGTATCAATGACGTTGAACATAGCCGCATAGGCCGGTGTCTGCTCCGGCAGATCGGTGGCAGAACCTCCTGCCAGCACCAGAACGTCCACCTTATCCTTCCACTGTTCCGCTTCATCCGCGGAAACCACAGGCACGCCGGGCGTATTGATTTTCACGTCCGCCGGATTTCTTCTGGTAAATACCACTGCCAGTTCCATATCCCGATTGTCTGCCAGTGCGCTTTCCACACCTCTGCCAATATTGCCATAACCCATAATACCGATTCTGATTGCCATGATGAAACTCCTTTCCCTGTTTATGAAATATATTGAAATTTATTGATTTATCCTATTATACTCTAATTGCATAACATTGGTAAACCTCTTTGCGAATTTAGCATAGTATATTTCAGGTCATGGATGGTTTCCTACTCGGCATGACAATATTGGTATTCATAACAACAGGAAACTGTTTGCAGATAGTTTCCTATCCGGCTTGACGCCATTGGTGTTTCTTACCGACAGGAAACTGTTTGCGAATGGTTTCCTGCTGATATGACACTCACCTGTGTTCCTTACCGGCAGGAAACTATTTGCGAAGGGTTCCCTCCCCGGCACGACACCACTGGTATTCATCACGGCAGGAAACTTTCGCTGGGAGATTTCTCGACTCCGCTTCGCTGCGCTCGAAATGACGGAGCGGCGGGGCAGCATTGGTATTCATCACGGCAGGAAACTGTTTGCGAAGGGTTTCCTATTCGGCGTGGCACTAATGGTATTCATTGCAACAGGAAACTTTCGCCGAGAGATTTCTCGACTCCGCTTTGCTGCGCTCGAAATGACGAAAGGCAGCGGATAGCTGGAAGCCGGCAGCGGACAGCACAAAAGCGGAGCCCCAGGGCTCCGCTTTTGTAATCATTCTTTATCTTTCAAATGTCTGATGCCTTTGTCTGCAATGTCGTGACGGTACTGAACTCCGTCCCAGTGGATTTTGGAGACCCCTTCGTAGGCTTTGGCTTTGGCTTCTTCCAGAGTGGGCGCCAGGGCCACTACGTTGAGGACGCGGCCGCCATTGACTACGTATTCTCCGTCTTTCTTCACTGTTCCGGCGTGGAATACGATGCATCCGGCTTTTTCCGCTTCTTCCAGTCCGGAAATGACTTCACCGGAGGAGTGGGAGCCGGGGTAGCCGGCAGAGGCCATGACTACGTCTACGGCGCAGCCTTTCTTCCATTTCACGTCTTCCTTTTTCAGTTTCCCATGGACACAGTCCAGCATCACCTGGGCCAGGTCGCCGTCGAAGAGGGGAAGGACCGCTTCCGTTTCCGGGTCGCCGAAGCGGCAGTTGAATTCTACCACCTTCGGGCCTTCGTCGGTAATCATAAGGCCTGCATAGAGACAGCCTTTGAAGGGATACCCTTCTTTTTTCATGGCCGCTACGATGGGGCGGAGGATTTTGACTTTCACTTCGTCCATCATTTCATCGGTCATCACCGGAGCCGGTGCATAGGCTCCCATGCCGCCGGTATTGGGGCCTTCGTCGTTGTCGAAAATTCTCTTATGGTCCTGGGAGGAAACCATAGGTACCACGTGGGTGCCGTCGCAGAAGCAGAGGACGGAGGCTTCTTCCCCTTCCATAAATTCTTCAATAACCACAGACCGGCCGGCGCCGCCGAAGGAGTGTCCTTCCAGCATGTCTTTCACTGTGCTGATGGCTTCATCTTCGTTCTGGGCGATGATGACGCCTTTACCGGCCGCCAGGCCGTCGGCCTTGATAACGATAGGATATTTCCGGTTATTCACCAGGTATTCCACTGCCTTGTCTTCGTCGGTAAATACTTCGTAGGCGGCAGTTGGAATGCCGTATTTCTTCATCAGATTTTTAGCAAATCCCTTGGAGCCTTCAATGCGGGCTGCCGCTTTGGAGGGGCCGAAGAAGGGCAGTCCTTCCGCTTCGAATTCATCGGCCAGACCTTCGGTGAGAACCGTTTCCGGTCCGGCTACGGTGAGATCCACTTTCATCAATCTGGCAAAGTCCAGTATATCTCTATGTCCTTTGACGGGAATCAGGTGGGCCACATTGCTCATACCATCATTACCGGGGATGGCATAGACTTCCGTAACGGAAGGGCTCCGTGCCAGCCGCCAGAGCAGGGCATGTTCCCTGCCGCCGCTGCCAATGACTAATACCTTCATGGAAAAAACCTCTCTTAACTGTGACGGAAATGACGATGTCCGGTGAATACCATGGCAATGCCGTATTTGTTGGCCATGTCAATGGAATCCTGGTCCCTGATGGAGCCGCCGGGCTGGATAACTGCCGTAATGCCTGCTTTGCCTGCTGCTTCGATGGTATCGCCGAAGGGGAAGAAGGCATCGGAGCTCATGACGGCACCCTTTGCTTTTTCTCCGGCCTCTGCAATGGCAATGTCAGCGGAGCCTACACGGTTCATCTGGCCTGCGCCTACGCCGTAGGTTACGTCTTTGCCGGTGAGAACGATGGCATTGGATTTCACATGTTTTACAATCTTCCATGCAAATTCCATGGCCTGCCATTCTTCTTCTGTAGGAGCTCTCTTAGTCACCACTTTGCAGTCTTTTCTTGTTTCTGCGCTGTTGTCCGGAGTCTGTACCAGAAGGCCGCCGGATACTTTATGAAGCTGCAGTTCTTCTTTGAAGGCTGCCGGTACTTCGATGAGACGGATATTTTTCTTTGTTTCCAGAATATCAAGAGCTTCCTGGCTGAATTTCGGAGCCATGACGACTTCGAAGAAAATAGGTTTCATGGCTTCTGCTGCCGCTTTGTCGCAGACCTGGTTCATGGCTACAATGCCGCCGAAAGCAGATTTGCTGTCTGCGTTGAAGGCACGCTGGAAAGCATCGAGCGCATCTTTGCCAAGAGCTGCGCCGCAGGGGTTGGTGTGTTTGATAATAACGCAGGCCGGCTGGTCTTCGCCCCATTCGCATACCAGGTCCCAGGCTGCTTCCATGTCCACAATGTTGTTATAGGACAGTTCCTTGCCATGAAGCTGTTTAGCTGCAGCAATGCCACCTTTGGCTTCCGGATCCTTATAGAATGCCGCTTTCTGATGCGGATTTTCGCCGTAACGGAGATCCTGGAGCTTGACGAAGGCCTTGCAGTATACATCAGGCAGACCGTCTTTATCTCCGTCCACTTCCTTGGTGAGGTAGTCTGCAATGGCACAGTCATAGAGGCCGGTGTGCAGGAATGCTTTTCTGGACAATTTCAGGCGGAAATCTTCATCCAGAGTATCATTCTTAATCCGTTCCAGGATTTCGCCGTACTGGGATGGATCCACCACGATGGTGACGTATTTGTAGTTCTTTGCTGCCGCACGAACCATGGAAGGACCGCCGATATCAATATTTTCAATGGCCTCTGCTCTGGTTACGTTCGGTTTGGCAATGGTTTCACGGAAAGGATAAAGGTTCACAGCCACCAGGTCGATGCCTGTAATGCCATGTTCCTTCATAGCCTTCACATGGTCCGGGTTGTCACGGATGGCCAGGATGCCGCCGTGAATCATGGGATGGAGGGTCTTTACACGGCCGTCCATCATTTCCGGGAAGCCGGTGACTTCGGAAACTGATTTCACAGGAATGCCTGCTGCTGCAATGGCTTTCATGGTGCCGCCGGTGGAAATGATTTCCACCCCCAGTTCATGAAGTCCCTTTGCAAATTCCACTACCCCGGTCTTATCAGATACACTGATCAGGGCTCTTTTAATTGCCATAGTTTACTCCCCCTTTATCGAAATATATGTCCTTGATCATAGAAATATATGTCCTTTATTTTTCAGGGCGGCTGTGCATGCCGCTCACATGATGTCCCTCTATATGCAGCTGATCTGCGCAGAAAGCGGTCACCGCTCTCACATAGGCCGGATGTTCCTGCTGCAGAATGCGGTCAGAAAGGGTTTCTTCGGTGTCGTCATCATATACAGGTACTGCCACCTGGGTAATGATGGGGCCGTCGTCCAGGCCGGTGCCTACGAAATGAACGGTGCAGCCGGCCACCTTCACCCCTGCCTCTACGGCCTGCCGCTGGGCATGGAGCCCGCGGAAGCTGGGCAGCAGGGCCGGATGGATATTAATAATCCGGTTCGGAAAGGCATGAATCAAGTTTTCACCGCAAATTCTCATGTATCCTGCCAGGCAGATGAGGTCCGGGTCATAGGATCTGGCTGCTTCCAGAATAGCATCATTGAAGGCTGCCTTGTTTTCAAAGGATTTAAGTTCCAGTACTGTGGAAGGAACGCCCCATCGCTCTGCTCTTTTCAGTACCTGGGCATCTGCATGGTCACAGATCACTCCTACCACAGTGCCATTCACTCTGCCGTCTATGGTGGCTTCATGGATAGCTTCCGCATTGGATCCTCTGCCTGATGCAAAAATCAGAATTCTCTTCTTACTCATTGAAAAGACCACCTGTCACAACTACGTCTTGGTTTCCTTTTGTGATTTCGCCTACCTCATACACCGGTTCATTGATGGATTTCAGGATTTCCTTAGCCTTTTCCGCATTTTCCCTGTTCATAATGAGGAGCATGCCCAGACCGCAGTTATAGGTGCGGTACATTTCCCGGGGTTCCACGCCCCCCTCTTTCATAAGGAATGGGAAAATCGGGAGAAGCGGCCATTTTTCCGCATCCAGCACGGCCCTTGTGCCCTTGGGCAGCACTCTTGGAATATTGTCATAGAAACCGCCGCCGGTGATATGGACCATGCCATTTACCTTTGTGCCTTTCAATACAGGCAGTACAGGCTTCGGATAGAGGCGGGTAGGAGTGAGGAGCACTTCGCCCAGGGGCTTGTCCATATCTCCGTATACCTTATCCAGGGAAAGGCCGTTATCCTTGATAATGCGGCGCACCAGGGAATAGCCGTTGGAGTGAACGCCGGTGGAAGGAAGGCCCAGGATCACATCGCCTTCTGCAATGTCTTCGCCGGTGATGAGGTCTTTTCTGTCCACAATGCCTACGGCAAAGCCGGCCACATCGTAGTCTCCCTTGGCATAGAAGCCGGCCATTTCCGCCGTTTCGCCGCCAAGGAGGGCACATCCGGACTCAATGCACGCATTGGCCACGCCTTTGACGATTTCCGCCATCAGTTCCGGTTCCAGTTTGCCGGTGGCAATATAGTCCAGAAAGAAGAGGGGTCTTGCACCCTGTACCAGTACGTCATTGACGCTCATGGCTACGCAGTCCTGTCCGATGGTATCATGAATGCCCATTTCGATGGCCAGGCGGAGCTTGGTGCCTACGCCGTCGGTGCCGGAAACAAGGATGGGATCTTCCGTCAGTTCATCCTTCAGGCGGAACAGTCCGCCGAAGCCGCCAATATCCCCCATAACGCCACGGGTATAGGTGGCCTGCACTGATTTCTTAATCAGTTCCACTTCTCTTTCGCCGGCGTCAATATCTACGCCTGCTTCTGCATAGGTCAAGCCTTTTTTCTTTTCGCTCATGGTTCCTCCCTATTCTTCATCTTCCATGCTGCCCAGTCCGTCATGGGGTACCTTTTCCGGGTACACGCCGTCGAAGCAGGCAAAGCACATGTCCGATGCCTTAATATTGGAAATCGATTCCGCCAGTCCTTTCTGGGACAGGTAATGAAGGGAATCGGCGCCGATCATTTTGCAGATTTCCTCGGTGGAATACTTGGCTGCAATCAGCTGCTTTCTTTCAGCCGTATCAATGCCGAAGAAGCAGGGGTACCGTACTGGCGGAGAACTGATACACAGCTTGATTTCCTTCGCCCCTGCATTTTTCAGAAGGTTGATAATAATACCGCTGGTGGTGCCGCGGACGATGGAATCATCGACCAGAATAATGCGCTTGCCTTCCACATTCATGCGGATGGGATTCAGCTTCATCCGTACAGCCCTTTCTCTCTTCTTCTGCCCCGGCTGGATAAAGGTACGGCCCATGTATTTATTTTTCAGGAGCCCTTCAACAAAAGGAATGCCGGAGGCCGCGGAATAACCCAGGGCTGCCACGTTGCCGGAGTCCGGCACGCTCATTACCACATCGCCGTCGTAATGGGTTTCTTCCCAGAGCTTTCTGCCCATATTCAGACGGGCCTGGTAAATGTCCTGGCCGTTCATAATGGAATCGGGGCGGGCAAAATAAATGTATTCAAAAGAACAGATGCCATGGCGGTGGCTGCCTACGGAGCAGTACATGGTGGAGCGGACGCCGCTGTCATCAATGGCCACGATTTCACCGGGGAGAACATCCCTTACAAACTCTGCGTCAATGGCATCCAGCGCCGGTGTCTCGGAAGCCAGCACCCAACCGTGTTCTGTTTTCCCCAGAACCAGGGGACGGTAGCCGAAGGGATCCCGGCAGCCGTAGAGAGCATCATTGGTGCAGGCTACGATGGCATAGGCCCCATGGATTTCATCCATCAGTTCCTTGAATTTTTCCTCTTCCGTAGCCCGGCGGCTTCTGGCCAAAAGCTTTATAATCACTTCCGTGTCCATGGTGGTGGAGAAGGTAGAACCTTCCAGAAGGAGGCGGCGTCTCAGATTCTTCGTGTTCACCAGGTTCCCGTTATGGGCAAGAGCCATAGGCCCGTCAATGCTGTCAGCCTGCAGGGGCTGCACATTCACCGGAATGGAGGAGCCGGTGGTGGAATACCGCACGTGGCCGATACCGATGTGGCCTTCCTTTTCCGGCAGGTTGCGGAATACTTCCGTCACCAGACCCATGCCGCGGAAAGTTTCCATGGACTTTCCGTCGGAAACGGTAATGCCTGCGCTTTCCTGGCCCCGGTGCTGCAGGGCAAAAATACCGTAGTAGGTTTCATGCACCGCAGACAGCTCCCGGTCAAAAATACCAAACACTCCGCATTCTTCATGCGGCTTGTCATCATATACTTCCATGCTTTTATACATTACGGAATTCTCCTGACTTTCCTATACTTCGGACTCCCTGGAGATGCGCTGATTCAATGATTGTCTGCTTTTATTCCTGAAATTTTATGCAATGCAAGGCTGTTTAAAGAGCCCCATGACGAAGCAGTGCATAAAATTTTATAAAAACAGACTCTATGAATGAATCAGTGCTTCCCCAGGAGTCTAAATTCTGGGGCTTTTCCGCAGGGACAGGCCCATGCCACCCCATTGAGGCAGAGCCTGTCCATTTTTCAATCAGAACTTTTCACCGGTAAGGAGTTCGTAGGCTTCCTTGTAGATACCGATGGTCTTATCGATAATGTCCTGCGGTACGGTGTCTCCGGGATGAGCTTTCAGGTAATCGCGGACAAACTGCTTGTCATAGGAAGGCTGGCCATGACCTGCTTCGTAACCCTTAGCCGGCCAGAAGCGGGAATTATCGGGAGTCAGCATTTCATCGCCCAGAACGATATTTCCTTCCTTGTCCAGACCGAATTCAAACTTTGTATCTGCAATGATAATGCCTCTTTCCAGAGCATAGTCAGCGCACTTGTTGTAAAGGGCAAGGGTCAGTTCAGACAGTTTTTCCATGTATTCTCTGCCTTTTCCCGGGAAGAACTTATTTACCCACGCTTCCCCTTCTTCCATGGAAATATTCTGGTCGTGTTCCCCTACCGGTGCCTTGGTGGAGGGGGTGAAAATAGGATGAGGCAGCTTCTGGCATTCCTTCAGTCCTTCCGGAAGGGCAATGCCGCAGACCTTGCCGTCCTTCTGATAGCCTTCCCAGCCGGAACCGGTGATGTAGCCGCGGACGATGCATTCCACCGGAATCATGTCCAGCTTCATGGTCTTCATGGAGCGGCCTTCAAATTCCTTTGTCTGGAAGAATTCGGGCATATCTTTCGTATCAATGGAAATCATATGGTTGGGAACGATGTCCTTTGTGAAATCGAACCAGAACTTGGACATACGGTTCAGCACCACGCCCTTTTCCGGGATGGGGCATTTCAGGATGTTATCAAAAGCGGAAATGCGGTCGGTGCATACCATGACCAGGCTGTCCCCCAGATCATACAGTTCACGAACTTTGCCGGATTTAAAAGGTTTGTATTCTTTCATTTGATTCTCTCCTTAAAATAATAATCTTATGATTTTCTGTGGAATAGGAAAATTACTTTCCCAGTTCTGCCTGCAGCTTTGCATCCTTGGCATAAATTTCCTCTGCTGCCTTTTCCCGGTAAGCCTTGTACTTTTCAAAGAGTGCTTTATCAGAAACCGCACCGATTTCCACAGCCAGGAAAGCGGCATTCTTGGTGCCGTCAATGGCTACCGTAGCCACCGGAATACCGGAAGGCATCTGCACGATAGAAAACAGGGCATCCATGCCATCCAGCTTCGCACCGGAAAGGGGAACCCCGATAACCGGCTTCAGCGTCAGGCTGGCTACTACGCCGGGAAGGGCTGCTGCCATGCCGGCGCCGGCGATAAAGGCCCCTACTCCCTTCTTTTCTTCCTCTGCCACAAAATCAGCCAGCTTCTTCGGCGTTCTGTGAGCAGAAGCAATGGTGACGTCATAGGTGACTCCAAAATCATCAAGAATGGAAAAGGCCTTTTTCATGACCGGTAAATCGGAATCACTGCCCATAACAATTCCAACATGCATTTGTCAATTTCCTCCCTCATTGAGACATTCATCTCAAAAAAAATCTCCCTTTGCAGAAAAATGACTCATAGTCATAAGATTCCCGCAAAAGGAGTTTATACCGATTGGATACAACGTTTCAGCAAAAAGAGAGGCAGGCGAACAGAACACAGCTTTCCTGCTCTGTATGTCTTCAGAAATATGGATTCTTTCAGCAGACATGGCCGCTCCTCTCCCACTTGAGATAAAAAAGCCTGCGCTCCCAATGCACAAGCCCTGCAACAATGAAATCTCTATTGCTTACGTTCCTTAATTATTCTAATATTTCCATTTTCCCTTGTCAATGAATTTTAATGCCCGAAGGCTGCCATGGGGCAGACTTTTCTCAACTATAACGGCCCCTTCAAATTTTATTCATTTAATTCTTATTTTCTACTTATCTTACTCTTGTAATCTCATTCCGCCTTCCCGTGAAGTGACTACAAAGGCAGCGGGGATATAACTCATTGAACAGGATTCATGAAACTATCGTCTAGGGAAGCGCTGATTAAATCGTTATCGGATTTCATTCTTGAATTTTTATTCAAT
>ERZ857775.2267-NODE-2267-length-19274-cov-5.167282_pt1 | contig 19274 bp, 10 predicted proteins | sample MGYA00519698_ERZ857775 | MGnify/ENA primary metagenome ERZ857775 (study PRJEB31778, sample SAMEA3449363) | human gut metagenome | biome: human gut; feature: human-associated habitat; material: faeces | place: United Kingdom | collected 2010/2012 ...
TAGGTGGCGCCTACGCTGGCCAATGCGGCGGCGATGACGCAGAGGAAGCCCACGATGAGCATGACCGGGTGCTGGCCCATGTAGCCCAGCAGACGTTTTACGGTCTTTTTGGTCTCCTTAGGCTTTTGGAACCCGCCGATGGGGCCACCACCGTGGCCATTGAGTTTGCGATTCTTTCTGGGAGCATCAGCCATGGTAGACCCCTCCTTTCAGCTGGGAGTGATAGATTTCCTGATAGATCTTGCTCTCTGCCATCAGCTGGTCGTGGGTGCCGATGTCGGCCACTTCGCCGTCATCCAAAATGATGATCTGGTCGGCGTCCCGCACCGAGCTGATGCGCTGAGCGATGAGGAAAACGGTGGTGTCTTTCAGGTTCTCGTGGAAGGACTCCCGGATGAGGGCTTCGGTGGCGGAGTCCACAGCGGAGGTGGAGTCGTCCAGGATGAGGATGGAGGGTTTGCGGAGCATAGCCCGGGCGATGCACAGGCGCTGCTTCTGGCCGCCGGAGACGTTGACGCCGCCCTGTTCCAGCCAGGTGTCGAAGCCCTTGGGGAAGGACAGGATGAAGTCGTAAGCCTGGGCGTCCTTGGCCGCCTGGATGACCTCCTCTTCGGTGGCGTCCGGGTTGCCCCACAGCAGATTCTCCCGGATGGTGCCGGAGAACAGGACGTTGTTCTGGAGCACCATGCCGATGCGGTGGCGCAGGTCTTCCAGGGGATAGTCCTTCACGTTGATGCCGTCCACCAGCACTTCCCCTTCCGTGGCATCGTAAAACCGGGGGATGAGATTGACCAGGGTGGACTTGCCCTCGCCGGTGCCGCCGATGACGGCAATCACCTGGCCGGGCTTAGCGGTGAAGGAGATGTGGGACAGGACGTTATCGCCGGTGCCAGAGGCGTCATATTTAAAGGAGACATCCCGAAATTCCACCTGACCAGCCTGTTCTGGCAGAGCTTCTGGAAGAGATCAGGCGTACCTTTCCGGATAAATCCATCTGGTGTTACAGTGGATATCTTTTTGACAAAGATATGGTTCCAGGAGGTAGGGTCTACACTCCTTTTACAGACCGGATGCTCTCCTGCATCGACGTTCTGGTAGACGGAGAGTTTATTCAGGAATTGAAAAACCTCTCCCTTCAGTTCAGAGGGAGCAGTAATCAGCGAATTCTGCATTTAAAAGATGGTAAGCTTATTAAAGAAGGCCTGTGATACGGGTCTTCTTTTCTTATATCTGCATTCAAATAGTTGCATAAGTTTTTACATCCGGGTAACTAAAAATCCCCCTCCTGTCAGACAGGAAGGGGATTTTATTACACTTTATTTATTTTGCTTTCGCATATTTCGGTGTGCTGTAAGAAGAATAGATTGGAACACCTGCTTCGTTGTTTCCAACGGCGCGTACTTTGTAATAATACTTGGTTCCAGCCTTCTTGGAGCTCTTGTCAACGTATTTCACTGTGGAGCCTTTTGTAATAGTTCCTACCAGTTTATATCCGGAACCTTTCTTAGTGGAACGGTATACCTGATATCCGGTAGCTCCTGTTACTTTCTTCCAGCTGACAGTAATCTTGCCCTTTGTTGCTTTCGCTTTTGGACTGGTTGGCTTCGCGATCTTTGCTGTGGAAACTATAGCACTTGCAGATTTGCTTGCACCACTTGTATATGTTTCATCAGCAGAATCTTTGTACTCATAGGACTTACCATTCTTGTAAGCAATTACATAATAGTAATATTTTACTCCTGCTTTCGGTCCTTTGTACTCTGTGCTTGTTGCACCATTATAGGTGTACTTGATCTCGCGATCTGTAATAGTCGTTTCCTTCAGTTCACTAACGAATTTATATCCGCTGACTGTTGTGGAATCAGCAACATAATTCGGAACAGTTGTACTGGAACCGTAACTATAGCTGTAAGAATTGCTGTCTTTGTTATATCTGTTCCAAGAAGAGGTGGTTCTGTATACACGATAGTAATCAGCACCTGCTACCGGATTCCATGTTACAGTAATACTTCCATCTGCTTTGTTTGCAACAGCTTTTACATTGCCAGGAGTTGCTAAAACAGGATTAACTGTTGCTCTGATTTCATTGCTGTATTCCTGTCCTCTGTATGCACGTACACGATAGGTTGTTTCCGTATCTGCTGCCGGGAATGTAATGGAAGATGTGGAAGCCTTCAGTGTCTTATAGGTTTCCCATGCACCAGTCTCTTCATTTCTCTTCTCAACCAGATAACCCTTTCCGGCATATACCGGCTGCCAGCTTAACTTCACCTTACCGTTTGCATAAGAAATTCTGTTAACAGTAGTCATCTCGAAGCTAAGATTTGCATATACACCCTCATCAATGTAATACTTGCTGTTTCCTACAGTCTTGTAAGCTCTTACAAGATAGTAATAATCCATACCGCCCTGAAGCTTCTTATCTGTATAACTGGAAGCCTTTGCACTTGTAGTCTTGATCAGTTTATACTTAGCAAAATTGTTGGCCATGCCAGCTGCTACAGTATCTCCAATAGAAGATCCTTCACATCTGTAAATCTCATATCCCTTAGCACCTTTGATCTTGGTCCAGGACAGTTTTACAGAAGTTGTGCTCTTAGGTGTTGCTTTCAGTTTCAGCGCACCGCCCCAGGTAGTAACCTTATTATAAGCCCATGCTCCATAAGTGGTCTTGCCTGTTTCGGAATCATAATAATATGGTCTTACTCTGTAAGTATAGGTGGTATCTGCTTTCAGTTTGGTGTTCTTATAAACGCTGTCTGTAGTTTTGGCAATTGTTTTATATTTCTTGCCATTCTTTCTCTGGATCTGATAGCCGGTGAGCCAGCCTTCGCTTCCGCTTTCAGCGCTCATCCTTAAGGTAACGGTCTTAGCTGTGATAACATTTGTTACAGATATATTCGGCATACCAGCGTTAAATGATGCTGTATTTGTGTATGCACTGTATTTCTGTGCAAGTGTAGCTGCCTTATCATTTTTTACACGGGCACGCACATAATAGGTCTTGCCTGGTGTAAGTGATTCAAAGTAAAGTGTTGCCTTATTGTTCTCACCAGAAATACAATCTGTAACCTTGTAATCATTTACAAATTCAGGTGATTCAGAATACCAGAATTCTACATCTTCTTCTTTTCTTACAGTTCCGTCATAGGAGAATACATAACCATCCGGTGTTTTCTCAACCAGCTTCAGGTTACTGATCGCTGAAGTAGCTTTGGAAACATTGACAGTTACTACATTGGAAGGAGTACCGTATTTCTTGTTTCCGCTCTTGTCTTTTACATAAGCGACAACTCTTACATAGGTTGCTCCTTCTTTTAATAAGGATTTACTCAATGTAAGTGCATCATCATCCTCATAGTACTCATCTTCATCTTCATCATAGTAACCACTGGAAGAAGCTGTTACCCAATCCTCTTCGGAAGGCTGTGCCTTATCTGTGTACTGGAGCTCATAAGAGTCGCCATCTTCCAGAACAGCATCAAAACGGAATTCGAAGCTGTTTTCAGATTCTTTATACATCTCTAAGCCAGTTACATTCTTAGGTGCCTTTTCTGCATCTGTAGTGAAGGAGACTGCTGCAGGTTTCAGTTTTGCAACCTCTTCCTCTTCCGGTCTGTCTGCACTGCTCACTGCACGAACATAATAGGTTTTTCCTGCTTCCAGATTACTGTTGTTTTTGCTGATCTTCAGTTTCGCAGAACCAGCTGAGCCATCATAATAGAAGCGGCTCCAGTCACTTGCCATAGTTGCAGTGGTAAATTCTGTGCCTGTTGCGATCTGATACCATACGCTGTCTAAATCAACCTTTGCACTGTATGTGAAATAATAGTACTCATCGTCAGCTTTTACATACTGAAGATCTGTGATCGGCTGAAGAGCATCTACTGTAAATGCTGCGGACGGTGCTGACCAGTCGCCTTCTACGGTCTTTGTGACTTTCTTTCCGTCTGTATCAACAGTATAAGTGCGTACTGCACGTACCTGGAAGGTATAGGATTCTCCAGGAGCCATTGCCTTGATCGGATCGCCATTCTCATCTCTCACACGATCAAATGAAACCTTAGAATCTGTTGTATATGTATACAGATATTTAAGCCGTGACAGGGAAACGCTTGGGAAATTATCGCGTCCGGCACTGTAATAGATCTTATCAACAGTTCCGTCATCCTTCAGAGAAGCTGAGCTCACGTATTCACGGCCGGCAGAATCTTTTACAAGGATTTCATAGCGGTTTACATTGTCAAGTGCGTTCCAACGCAAGGTTGGCTCACTATCCTCTGTGTTTACATTTACACCGGAAACAGCTGCAGGCTTCTCACTGGTACCTGCATCTGAAGCGGTTACTTTGTATGCAAATGCATTGGACCAGTCTCCGTATACTTCCTTACCATCCTCTCCGATCTTAACGGCACGAACAGAAAGATTATAGGTCTTTCCGTTTTCAAATGCATAAACAGGCTGACCGGTAGCCGGGTAAATAATAGGTTCCAGAACTCCGTCTACGCTTGTATAAGTTCTATAATCAGACTCATCAAAGGAATATCTGGTGCCGCTTATTCTGGTATACCTGCCACTCTTCCGATCGGATGCCAGCGACTCAAAGTACTCACGTCCAGCTTCGTCTGTGATCTTAATCTCATAGCTGTCTGCATTCTTATCCGGATTCCAGCTGAGAACATAAGAAGAAGCTGTTACACCGGAGACTTTCTTCAGGCTTGTATCTACAGCTTTATAAGTTACTGTATAAGCGTCAGACCATTCACCTTCCTGCTTCTTGTTTGCACCATTCTCATATCTGTAATTAATTCCGCGGACACGGATGGTATAGGTTTTACCTCTTTCAAATTTGAACTCTCCGTAGGTTCTTCCTAAATAGAAGTTTGGATAGGAATAATTGGAATCTGTTGTAAAGGCAACTTTTCCATCTACTTCAACTTCGTACTGGGATACATATGTATTCTGGATACGGTTCCAGCTTACATATTCATATTCATCATTGTATTTGAAATTACCGGTCTTCTCTGGTACAAGACTGCCGCTGTCGTCTGCTTCTACAACCAGCTCATTGGACCAGTCGCCTACCTTCTTCTCGTCGCCGGAGCCTGTATATGCACGGACTTTAACGGTATATTTCTTGCCTTTCTGGAAAGCACCGATATATTTTCCGTCTGCATCAGAAGCGACTTCATAAAGACCTGTGGTGTCGTTCTTTTTAAGCAGATAACCGTAATTCTCATAGAAATTGAGCCAGTTACCTGAAGTAGTTACATAGGAGGGTTCCTTTGCTCCATATGCATAAGAATAATATTCATTTCCAGCTTCATCCTTAATGGAAACCTCGAGGTTCTGGTTCTCGCCGGATACCTGAATCTGATTCTTTCTTTCAGCTGCATAAATTGTCACACTCTTCGGCTCAGCGACCTTCTTTGCGTAGGTATAATCTACAGCGTCAGACCATTCACCATATGCAACAGTTCCATCTGCGCTGTTACGGTTTACGGCGCGAACGGAAACCTTGTATGTCTTGCCATTCTCAAGACCTGCAATATATCCGTCTTTACCATCTGGTTTGTATACAAGGTTTCCTTCTGCGTCAACCTTGAACGGCTGCATGGTAAGACTTGTAAGATTATAGCTTAAGTTGACTGTGGACGGATAACCAGTCTCTGGCTCGCTTGCATTATAATTGTAGCGGTAAGTGTACTCTCCGTCTGTTACACGGATCTGGTATTCATCTGCCTTCTGGTCTGCATACCAGGTAAGAACATTCTTATCCTCCTCATCAAATGCAACATGTCCGATCTTGCCAGGTGCCTCTGCATCAAAAGCAGCAACCTCATCGGTGCTTCCGCTCTCTTCTGCGTCTGCAACTGCCTCACTGTCACCGAAGCCATCCTCTGTAACAGCTGCCACTGCGGCTTCATCTCCGAAGCCATCTGCCTCTACAGCAGCTTCCTCTGTGGTGTCCGCTTCCGCTGCCGGAGACTCAGATACGAAATCTCCTCCATCTGTAAAATCTGACGCCAGAAGTGGTGTCGGTGCAGAAGTTGCGGTCATTGCCGCTGCAATTGCAATGGCAACAGACTTATTGAGTGTTTTCAAATCTTTCTTCATACATTTTCCTCCATGAATTAAATTTATTGAAATTGATCAATAAGTAGTATGGGGAAATTATAGCGTATTACTCCGTTTTAGGCAAGTGTTTTGTGAAAAATTTATGTATTTTTTGTGTAAATAAACACACATTACCACCCCCCATTTGTATTTTTCTGATATTTTTTCTTTTTTCTGACAATTAAGTGTTTTCTTTATTTTTTGACTATTTTAGTGTTTTTTCATATTCCGTCAAAATACTGTTCATTTCGTAGCGTTTTAACTGTCTGATCAGTTCTTCTGCATTAATATGAAGCCGCATATCTTCCAGGCTTTCCTTTATCTCAATGTCACGTTTCATAGTTGCCAGCTGTTCGCTTAAGTATACCATCTCTTTATTTGTTTTCAGTGCTTTCAGAGGGCTTCTGCCTATTCCAAGGTTTTCTTTCCAGAAAGTATTCAGTTCCTTTTCTTTCTTTGCCACGCCTTGGCATTCCTCAATTGCTTCATAGATCGCATCCAGGGTTTTATATTCTGCTACAAGCGGCGCTGCTGCCGAGGAAACTCCTTTACAGCCTGGAATTCCATCCCCTGGATCTCCGGTGATCGCCAGAAGCACAGGAATCTGTTCCGGATATACCCCTTCCTCAGAACAGACAATTTCCGGTGTATATTCAAATACATTAGAAGGGAGTTCCTCGTAAGCCTCTTTTCCAAACAGGCCATATGCATCCTTTAAGTTCTCCAGCTTATCCTTCGTAACAACACGCCACATGCGGGTATATTCGCTTACCAGCTGAAAATAATCGTGATCCTTGGTAAGCACATAAGTCTGCAGATCCGGGCCCTGGAATTTCTCCACAAGAGATGCCGCATAATCGTCAGCCTCATAGTCCTGGCTCATAAATACCGGACAGCCGATTGCTTTCAGAAGCTCTTCCATCTGGATAAACTGTTCTTTTAATGGCTGGGCAGTCTCCTTGCGATTGGCTTTGTAAAAATCGGCGCCAAGCTGGGTGCGGCGGAAAGTATCTCTTGTCATGTCAAAGGTAAATGCCACGTATTCCGGCTTTACCTTCTTATAGACAGCCAGAAGGGTGCGAAGCATGGTGAACATGGCATTTGTGTATTTTCCATCGGAGGTGTGCAGGATTTCCGGATAGTGTCTCTCTTTTTCCTCGTCTGTCTTTGCGAAAAGGATAGATTTGGGAAGATTTCCGTAATAGGATGTGGACAGCATGGAGGAGCCGTCGATGATCAGAAATTTGGGCATAATTGTTCTCCTTCTATGATTATTTGACAGTTTCCTAACGAAGCGTTGATTTTTACACACTGTCAGGAAGTGTCTTTTCAATATCTGATATGATATCAGACCTGTAATTTTTCTCAATCTCTCTGTAAGTATACCATAAATTTATCTTATCTGAAAAATTTCCAAAAATTTTTTCAGATTTCGTGTTATTTCTTTCTCTGGTTTTCGTATATATAGTGAAGGGAGCAGAAAACAAAATTATTTCTGAATTCCCGCTCTACGTAGAATGAGGAGGTACTCAATGAAAAAAATAATTTTAACCTTATCCGGCGTTCTCTTTGTGATCGTCACCGGATGCTCGCTGCTGATCTGCATGATGAACGGAATTCCGAATTTGGATCAGCCGGCTGCTGCCTTTTACCTGGCGAAAGCAATTCTGTTATCCTTTAGCCTTCCTCTGGTAACCTTAGGTCTCTTCGTACACTGTTTGCAGCTTAGACGAAAGCTTGATAAGAAGAACCTGTTGTTCCGGAATGCGATGAAGGAGCTGATAAAAAATCGCCAGACCAGCTGCAGGGATTCTGGAGATTCTGATTTCCAGAGCTTTAAAAATTCACTTACCTGTCTGTTCTGTGCCTTTGCCGAAGATTCCGATCTCAGCGAAGAAGATCAGAAGGACTTGCTGGATTTTATTGACAAATTTTAAGTGAGGGACTTGCATGCTTTTAATCTGTATGAGCATAGCAGGAACAGTGCCACTGATCATCTGTCTCCTGCTATTGCTTCTCCAAAGGAAAAAATTTTCATACCGGCTTGGCCGGAACCTGGTGTTTCTGAGTCTGGCGGGGTATTTGATACCGTTTCAGGTGGTTAAATATCTGATGCCAACAGATGTTTTGATAAGAACAGACGCTCTTGCAAACATCTCTTATTACATCAATTTTGACGACAAAGGAGCAATTTCTTATCACGGAATTTCATTATGGATGTCCGACTGGATTCTTATGATTGGATTATGCTGGCTATTTTTAATCTCAGGCTTCAGTGTTTACGAAATCATAAAGTATCACCGGCTCACGCGAAAGCTGAAAAAGATTACTGAGAAAAGAACTTGTTTCTTACCTGGAATCGGGGATGTAGAATACCGTATTTCTCCCCTTATTGGTTCTCCCTATACTATAGGTTTCCTGAAGCCTTTCATTGTCGCGCCGGAGAGCCTTGAGGATTCCAGATTGTCAGAAATGATTATGCGGCATGAATATTCACACCTGCGCCGTCATGACTCAGCTGTAAAGCTGCTCTGCCTGTTAGCCATTTGCCTTCATTTTTATAACCCGTTAACATTGCTTACGCTTCTGCTTTACACCAGCTTTTCCGAAAACATTGCAGATCAAGCCGCCACCGAAGGTTTCACCACGGAGGAGAAAAAAGCCTACGCAATTGCTCTCGTAACTCTTTCCGCAAGAAACAGACAGGTTCCTGTAGTCTGGAAAAACAACTTATTGGGGGCCAAACATACGATGAAAAGGAGAGTGGAATTTATTATGATGAAGAATAAGAAAGCCAGTAAAATTGGTACTGCTGCTGCGATATTGGCATCTGTATTTTTGAGCGGGACTACGGTGTTTGGGTATGCGCCGATGCAGACAACGGAAGCACCAGTATTTTCTCCAATTACTGAATCCTCTATTTCTTTTGAAGAAGTGAACACTTTAGATTCTCAGTTTTCAAACTCAGATATATATTTTGAAACAGAAGATCATTTTTCAGTTCCAGTTACTTCTTCCGATTTAGAAACACGTGCCCTTATATGCACACATGATTTTAAAGAGGGATACGCGGATAGACATTATCCCAAAAGTAATGGTGGTTGTGAAGTAAAACGCTATACTGCAAAAATTTGTCAAAAATGCAATCATCTTGTCATCATGGACTACGTAAGCACAACAACTTACGCCAAATGCCCACACAAATAATCGCCTGCACTAACTTTAATGGGAGGAAGTTAGCCCAGCCGAATTATTAAATCATTCACACTTACCCAATTATGTCATTTTCCATTATTATCTTTCGTGAAGCTCAGAGGGAACGGAAGCTAAAAACGAGCCAGGGAAGCGTTTCGCTTTCCCTGGCTCTTACCCGTTTCAGAAACATATTATAACATTTCTCTTCTTTCTTTCCATCACGCCGCTTTCCCGGTACCTTTCAGCTGTCCATGCACCGTCTGTCTCACAAACACAAAGCAGATCACCTGCAGCACAATGGTAATGAACCAGGATGCCGGATAGGAAATAAACAAGGTGTACAGGCTTCTGTGCTGTGGGAATATCCAGAAGATCCACACAATTCTAGTACCAACCGTACCGATAATAGAAAGGATCATAGGCACACCGGAATGTCCCATTCCCCGGAGAGCGCCAGGAAAAAGATCCATGATTCCACATAAGAAATAAGGCACTGTGGTGATGGAAAGAATCTCCACACCGCATCGGATAACCTCCGGATCCTCTGTGTAAACCTTCAGGATCTCACCGCCACACATGTAAGAGCCGCATCCCAGCACAAGGGCAATCACAAAAGACAGGATTCCGCAGTCCAGCAGCACTCTGTCCATACGTTTATATTTCCCAACGCCATAATTCTGGCTGGTAAAGCTCATACAGGCCTGAGTGACCGCATTTACAGACGCATATAAAAATCCCAGAATATTATTCGCCGCCGTATAACCAGCCATGGCAGTGGAACCAAAGGAATTTACAGAAGACTGCAAAAGCGCATTGGAAATGTTAATAACCGTACTCTGCACTCCTGCCGGTATTCCCACCTGAAAAATCTGTACCAGATAAAATTTCTTCATACACAATCTGGAAAACCGAAGCTGATAACTGCTGTCCGTCATATACAGACATCTAAGAACCAGAATACAGGAAATCAGCTGGGAAATAATGGTCGCAATGGCAACACCTGCAACACCCAGATGAAACACGATCACCAGAATCATATTCAGCACCGCGTTGGTCACACCAGCCACAACCAGGAACAGCAGCGGACGTCTGGTATCCCCTACCGCACGCAGAATAGCTGCGCCATAGTTATAAAGCATAAAAAACGGCATTCCCAGGAAATAAATCCTCATATACAGGGTGGACTGGTCAATAACATCAGCAGGGGTTCCCATAATCTCCAGTGCCCATCTTGAAAAAACAAGTCCTACAGCAGCCATCGCCACACCACTGACCAAAGCCAGTGTAACAGACGTATGTACCGTTTCCGACATCTCCTTCGCCTTACCTGCCGCATAGAACCTGGCAGCCAGTACATTAGCTCCCAGTGAAACACCAATAAAAAGATTGGTAAACACATTGATCAAAGCGGTAGTAGATCCAACTGCTGCCAGGGCCTGGCTGCCGGAAAACCGTCCCACCACAATAATATCCACAGCATTGAACATCAGCTGCAGAATTCCGGAAACCATCAGCGGAATGGCAAAAGAAACCAGCTTGTCCATAATGGTTCCGTTACACATATCTATTTCGTACTTATTCTTACTCAACTCTATCGCTCCCTCATCCATATGCCAGCACCACCGGAAGCCCCTTCCGGTCTGCCGCCAGAGTATATAAAAAGCTCTGGCAGGTACTGGCTCACATCATCCTTTCTGTCCTCGAAGCCATTTTTCAAGGACAGAATAAATCACATTCATGTCAATTGGCTTAGTCACATAATCACTCATTCCACACTCTGCCGCCCGGCTCTCATCCTCCTGGAACACATTTGCGGTCATGGCGATCACCGGAATAGTTTTCCAGTAGTCACTCTCTCCTGCACGGATATTTGCCGTGGCCTCATACCCATTCATCACCGGCATCTGAATATCCATGAAGATCAGTTCATAATAATTCTCCGGCCTGATTCCAAGAAGCTTGATCGCCTCCTGCCCATTCTCTGCCACATCCACGATCAGACCGGATTCGGACAAAAGCTCGTACGCAATCTCCCGGTTCAGCTCATTGTCCTCCACCAGCATGATCCTGCGTCCCTTCAAAAAGCCCGGATCCTTTTCCTTCTCTTCACCAGCCTCTGCTGCCAGTAAGGCCTGATCAGCCTCCTTCTCTTCTTCCACAAGCTTCAGGTCCAGCCGCACAAAAAAAGTCGTACCTTCTCCCTGAATGCTCTTTACCTCAATACTTCCACCCATCTGCGCAATGATAGACTTGGCAATAGAAAGTCCCAGTCCTGTTCCCTGGGTAGCATTTGTCATACTGTTATCTTCGCGTGAAAAAGGCTCAAACAGCTTCTTCTGAAATTCTTCCGACATTCCGATTCCGTTGTCCTTCACCACAAAAGAATAGCTTGCTTTTCCCTCTGCAAAGCTATTGCCCTGGGTAACCTTTACCTGCACACATCCATGCTCAGGCGTGTACTTCACTCCATTGGAAATCAGATTGATCAAAACCCGCCTGAGTCTTACCGGATCTGCCAGCACATGATCGTCCCGGATTTCTTCTATATCCAGATCAAAAATCTGGTGTTTGTCAACAGCTGCCTGACGGCATACTCCATCCACAATTTTCATGGTTTTGCTCAGGTACAGTGGTTCCTCATGAAACGTCGTATCTCCACTCTCAATTTTCGACATATCCAGAACCTCATTGATCAGCTCAAGAAGGTGTCTGGAAGAATCGTCAATCTTCTGAAGACAATCCAGAATACGTGCCGGATCGTTCAGATGGTTCATGGCGATCTGGGTCATACCAAGGATTCCATTCATAGGAGTGCGGATGTCATGGGACATACTGCTGAGAAAAACGCTTTTTGCCTTGTTTGCCTCTTCTGCAGACTGATATGCCTCCTTCAGACTGTTCATCAGCTGTTCATTTCTGCTGTGGCTTTCCTGAACGTCTGTTGCGATCAGAGTCATCATGCCTGGCATAACATTTTCCTCGTCCAGGCAGATAAACTGGAACCGCACCCAGCGGTAAGCATCTTTTGCCCGGATCCGGGCTTCACACTCATAGCTGCCCTCCTGCTCCAGAAATATATGGGAAAGCTCTGACAGTCTGATTTTCAGTCGTACTTTTTCCCAATCACCCGGTTCGCAGTTTGGCGCCAGATATTTTTTCAGGAAGTCTCCGTAATAACCGTCCGGAATCTTTTTATCCAGAAGTCTCTGGTTTCCGCGGTAGTATACCTTATATTCGCCGGACATCATATCCACATACAAAATGATCAGAGAATTCCTTGCCAGTGCTCCAAGAAGCTGACGGCTCTCGTTTCCGCTTTTGTGAAGGAAATCGAGAATCGTATCCCCCTCTTCATCACTTTGCTTCCGGCTGCTGGCTTCCCAGTTTTCAATATCTGTGAACAACCTGCTTTCTTCTATTTCATTTTGATCTACTGCCTTGCCATATATCGAATAACAAGTACGGATGCGTCCCGCTCCCAGCAGATATCTGAGATCTGCCTGCAGTTCTTTATCCTCTTCCAGAAGCTCCACCAGCTCCGGACAATAAACAGAACCCTTTCCCCAGGAAAACTCCTCCGCTACCTGTTCCAGCTTCTTGGCATTCTTATAGCTTCGTCCCAAAAAGTCAGTGGCTGCATCCAGACAATCGCTGATATGCAGTATTTCAATAAGGAAACGCACATTTGACCTGGTATTGTCAAAATCTGCCGGATATCCTATTTTCCCATCCCAGGATTTGTGATGTCCCAGAACAGCATCCCGATATTTGCGAAGAGCCGGAATCTCCTCGACGAATTTAGCCCCTTCACAGGGATGGCTGAGAATACCATTCTTTTCCCTTTGTGTCAGCTGCCGTGACTGCTTGTTCACAATAGATGCAAGTCTGATCATTCCAATATCCAGAAGCTGTGCAGACTGGGAAACATAGTCCAGAATCGTCTCCTGATTTTCCAGCACTTCCACCACATTCTCATAACCAAATGTTCCAATCAGAAGCTCCGGCCGCTTTTTCATCACTACATTCAGAATTCGCCTGGCAATCTGCTCCACCATTGCACTGTGCATGGCAGTGCCTTCATCCCGGCTTACCATGATCTGCATAAGAACCAGGGTGTTTATTTCATCTCCGGTAATATATTTCAACACATCCCTGAGAGAACGCCATACTACATCATTCACAAAGGTATCGTTTTCTGTCCTGGACAGCCTGCGAATAGCATGCACATAATTGGATACACAAAAATCACGGAGATCTGGTGCTCCGTGATATTCATCCGCATATTTCTCCAACAATTCCAAAATCGTCGGCAGATGGTTGATCGCAACCTGAAAATAGCGGCTGTCAGAAAAAGGCACTCCCTCCTGGCTGTCCAGATCGTCATGCTCCATACTGTGTTCACAGAATTTCCGGTAATCCTCCAGAAGCTCTGTGCAGGTTATCTTACCCTGATAGAACAGACAGGACTTATAATTACAGTATATTTCATCCAGCATTTCGTAGGGCTCCGGATTCTTCTCAAGCTCACGCTGATAATATTCTTCCAGAACCCGGGATGCTCTGGAAAGAAGCTCCGGATCAATCTCCCTCACGGTAAATCTCAGGACTGAATTTCCAAGAAGATCATAATTCAGTTCTTCGATCAGTTCATCAAAATCAAACCGCTCTTCGTCTAATTCCCGAACTTTCTCATCATTATAAAATTCCAGTGCCTCATCAATGTACTGCAAAAGCTTCCTGGACGTGTCAAAATTAAAGTTCATCAACACTACCGGAAAATTATAATAAGAAAAAAGGATTCGCTTCCTTACGTCAAAATCCTCAATCTCAAAATATCTGGAAGAAAGTGCCCGCAGTCTGTCAAAATACATGGCTCCTTTCTTTCCATCTTCATCACTGAAAGAACGGTTGTAAAAATTTCCCAGAAGGTTCAGGGTCCAGATATAAGAATCCAGATCATCACTTTTCTGAAAATATCCATCCAGAAGCTCCAGAATTTCCAACATGGCAAGGTTATCCTCATAACCCTCATCATCAGCCATGCGGATCTGATGTAGAAATTCTCTCGCCAGTTCCTCGTTCAGGCTCGCCTCCCCGTCAAGGAAGGGGCGGATATACAGATTCAGAAGTACCTCATTCTCAATGTAAAGCCTGCGCATCATTCTGGATTTGTTCTTCAGATTTTCGATCCACGCCTCCTGGTCTTCTGCCTTCAGCAGATTCTCCTGAATCTGATCTTCCGTCTTCAGATTTTCTTTGTATTTGGTGTAAAAATGAATAATATTTTCCCGCGTGATCATTCCGCCGCACCTCTTTTGGAAATACGCTCATGATTCCGGCTCTTGCACTGATACATTCTTTGATCCGCTTCCTTCACCAGATCTGCGATTTTTCCCTTTTTTTCCTCAAATGCCACAACGCCATAGGAAAAGCTGATGTTGCGGCTTTCTCCGTTAATATCAAAATGGATCGGGCTCTTTTCCAGAATTTCGTTTAACCGTTCCTGGATCTGCTCCGGCTCCAGTGCAGACAAAATAAGGAACTCATCTCCTGCATACCGGTACAGAAGATCCTGCCTGTCCATAGCACACTTCATATTCTCTGCAAAGCACACCAGGTAACGGTCTCCGTTTTCATGACCATAACAGTCATTGATCAGCTTCAGATAATCCAGGTCGATAAATACAAGGCTGCCCTTCTTATGATTCTTCATAAAGCGCTTGCTGTTGCGGTCAAAAGCCGCACGGTTCAGACATCCGGTAAGGGCGTCCTTCTCCATGGACTCTTTCAGGCGTTCAATCCGAAGCTCCTCCCTGGTAAGGAGACGTACCATCTGGTCGTAATTCTCCTTCTCCTTCTCCAGAGCCTCCAGATACATTCTCTCGAATTCCGGTATCTGTCTCCGAAGCTCTTCCCGGTCACTTCTGCATGCAGCAGTGCGCATAAGCTTGTAAACCGGGCAGAAGCTTCCGCTGAAATTCCGGGCATTTTTAATGTAGTTTCCAATACGTATAATGTCGTCCCAGCGTTCTTCCTCCGCCATTACCTGAAGGAACTCTCCGAAATAGCAGACGCAGAAGCTTAAGGTATCCCTGGCACCCTCCCCGGCTTCCATTTTCTTCATATAGCTGTTAAATTCTTCCGCAATGACCGCCTTGTCTTTTTGCTGGTAAAGGCGAAGATACAAGTCCGTAAATTCCTTCTGAAGCAGGAAAAAGGCTCTGCCATCTTCAGGAATCTCCCGTTCTGTAAGAATCGCCTGCATATCCACTGCCGCCTGCTCCGCGCCTGCAACATCTCCCATGCCCAGCTTCACGTAAACCTTGCTGTCATAATAGACCAGCTCATTTAAAGTATCCGAATTCCAGAAATCCACACTGCTGTCACAGGGATCCAGTCTGGAAATATCCAGCATTTTCTCCAGATAAAAATCTGCCTCCAAAAACAGCCCACAGTCTGAAAAAGCGGCTACGATAGTGTTATAAACGGATTTCAGAGGGGATCTTAAGGTAAATCCGGAATTGGCATATTTCAGGCCATATTCCACAATCTTCGGGGGAAAACCAAGGCAGAAATAAAGTCTTACCAGGGCAAGATAAAGTCTGGATTTCTCCTTGGAACGCTCCATGTGAACTCCGGCCTCCCGGCAGATTTCGATCAGAGGATAAGCATATTCCCGAAAATTATAGGCAAAAATCCCATAACTTATATAATAGATTTCTTCTGTATAAACAGTAAAATCCGATATCTGCTTCAGCTCCTCCACACAGCGTGCCACATCCTCTTTTGTCCAGGTTCCTGTTTTTACTTTATTTTTTATTTCTTCAACTGTATACATACAAGTTTTATTCTCCTGCTTATTACTGTTGTTAATTCGACAAAAGACCCGGTGAGTTTAATAGATCACCCGGTCTCTTCCCTGTTCTTTGCCCATATAAAGTTTCGCATCCACATTTTTCAGCAAGGTGTCTATATTGGACTTGAAATCATTCTCTTCCACTCCAAACGTCATGGTAACCGGAATCCATTCTCCCCTCCAGTCAAACTGATCATTGTCCAGCTTCATGCGAAGAGTGTTGAGCATAAGGCATACTTCGTCTCCGTTCATATCCGGGAAAAAGAAGATGAATTCTTCGCCTCCCCAGCGGCACAATTTGGCATGCTCACCCAATTCCCGGCTCATATGCTGTGTGATCCATACCAGTACCGCATCTCCGCAGTCATGTCCCCAGTGGTCATTGATCCTCTTAAAGAAATCAATATCGCCCATACCAATGGTAAACGCCATAGCAGGCTCTTTCCTGTGCTTCTCCGTAATATACTGCATCATCTGACGGCGGTTCCACAAACCTGTCAGCGGATCGGTCCCTGCCTGTTTCTTCAGCTGCTCATTATACAACACCAGCTTCTTCTCCGCAGATTCCACATTGGAGCTGAACATACTGCACGCTACAGCCATAAGCACAAACGTCACAATGGTATTTATGATCTGTAATACAACTGTAGCCGTTTCTGTCAGGGCAAAAACAGAAATATTTACCCTGCAGTACAAAAACAGACTGAATCGTACTGCAAACAGAACTACTGTATAGCTGATCTTATACACAAGAGAATTGTAGACAGCAAAATATACCAGTACCAGCATCTCAAACATCAGATGCTGAATACCGCAGTCCCATCCATAGAGAATAACAAACACAATCACCCATGCCAGCTGCAGACCACTGCAGACAAGCACACTGGTGTGTACCTTCAACCGGTATGTTGCATAAAAAGCAGCAACCGACATTGCTGCGAAAATATATCCTGTCCAGACCTCTGTCTTCGGTCCCACAATGCAGAATACTAACGGAATGATCAGAAAATAAAGTCCCAGAATCAACAATATAATTCTGAGAAGGAACAATATACGCTGAGGCTCATTCTCATGAACTGCTTCTTTCCTCAACAATGCATTAAATTTCCTGCACAGCCCTTTAACCATTACAGGTGCCGCCTTTCCCACGAGTGTTCAATATAATAATATTGCACTATTTATCACAAAAATGCAACCTTTTTTGTAATTATTTATATTATTTGCGCTTTTTACTTTACGGTTCAATGGTAACGTTCCGCAAGGTGTTTTTTGTGAACAAAGTTCACAGGAAGTCCGGGAATCTCAGCACGAAATCATGCGAATGCATGATTTCTGCGCATCGCAAAGCGTGTTACTGGTCACGAAGTGACAGTAGCCTTTTTGCCAAATATTGCTTTTTATTCATAGTCAGGATTACAGAATCAAAAAATCTGATATATAAATCTTTTGTAACGATTCGGCAGGTGCTTTAATCCTCCACTCTTGTTCCCATGTAATAGAAGCCTTTACAGGTATCCAGACGCACATTCACATACTTGCCAAGAAGATCCGGGGTTCCCGGAAAATGAACCAGCAGATTATACTGGGTTCTTCCTGTGAAAATACCCTTTTCCTTGCTCTCCGTCTCAACAAGAACTTCCTGAACCTCGCCCTGGAATCTGGAAGAGACTTCTCTTCCTTTCTCCTGAACCAGCTTTAGAAGGCGGTCAAAACGATCCTTCACCACATCCTCTGGAACCTGATCCTCCATCTTCGCCGCAGGAGTGCCGCTTCTCTTGGAATAGATAAAGGTAAATGCAGTATCAAAATCAGATTTCTCCACTACATCCAGAGTTTCCTGAAAATCCTCCTCAGTTTCACCCGGGAAACCTACAATAATATCTGTAGTCAGGGAAATATCCGGCACCGCTGTACGGATTTTCTCCACCAGTCCCAGATACTTCTCCTTATCATAATGCCGGTTCATGATCTTCAGGATACGGCTGCTGCCAGACTGCATAGGCAGATGCAGATGATGGCACACCTTCCTGCTCTTACTCATATATTCGATCAGCTCATCAGATAGATCCTTCGGATGAGAAGTCATAAACCGGATTCTCTTCAGCCCCTCGATCTGCTCCACCTTCTCAAGAAGCTGTGCAAAAGTCACCGGATCCTTCAAAGTCTTTCCATAAGAGTTTACATTCTGTCCCAGAAGCATAACCTCTGTAACGCCATCCGCCACCAGAGCCTCTATCTCTTTCACAATCGCCTCCGGCTCACGGCTTCTTTCACGCCCTCTTACATAAGGCACAATGCAATAACTGCAGAAATTATTACATCCAAACATAATATTCACACCGGACTTAAAAGAATAATTACGCTCTGTAGGCAGCTCCTCCACGATCTTATCCGTACCCTCCCAGATATCGATCAGCTGGCTGTCACGATTCTCCATCTCATAAAACAGCTCTGCAAACTTAAAAATATTATGGGTTCCAAACACCAGATTGACAAATGGATAATCCTTCTGGATCTTATCCACAACCTGCTTCTCCTGCATCATACACCCAAACAAAGCAATCTTCATATCCGGATTAGACTTCTTCAGACTATGCAGCTTACCAAGGCGACCATACACCTTAAGATTGGCATTCTCACGAACCGTACAGGTATTATAAATCACAACATCCGCATCCTCTGTTTCCTGTCTCTTAAAACCAATCTCATCCATAATCCCTGCGACAACCTCAGATTGCTTCTCATTCATCTGACACCCAAACGTCTGCAGACAATAAGTAATCCGCCGTCCCAGCTCCCGCTCCCTCAAAGCCACCATCTCAGCCAGCTTCGCCATATAATAATACTGACGCTCTGTATCATCCTGAGGCGGTGTAATACTCGTATCTATCTTACTGAAATCAATTTCATTAAACATATTTTATTCCTTTCATAAAAAGACCCCTTGTCAAATCAAGGGGCTACTCCTGTCTATATCTAAATATTTTATCCTATTTACCCCCTTTTGTCCAGCAATTTATTTCCCCACACTAAGCACTATCCTGCACACAACCTGGTCCTATGTCAAGATTTAGTACAAGTTAAAATGAGAAATTTCTCCCCATTT
>ERZ857775.2268-NODE-2268-length-19254-cov-15.546070_pt1 | contig 19254 bp, 16 predicted proteins | sample MGYA00519698_ERZ857775 | MGnify/ENA primary metagenome ERZ857775 (study PRJEB31778, sample SAMEA3449363) | human gut metagenome | biome: human gut; feature: human-associated habitat; material: faeces | place: United Kingdom | collected 2010/2012 ...
CGGGATTGGTCAATCTCGGCCGACTATATTTGGCTAAATTATTCCGGCGCTAACAGCCACAATAGAGCATATGCAAGCATGTGGATCGCACTAATTGACCAATCATATTTACGTCCGACCGCTATTGAAGTCCTAAAACGCCCGCGATGCGCTCGCTCGCATGCCCGTCGCCGTAGGGATTCGACGCATGACTCATGGCCTCGTACTCGGCCTGATCGGAGAGTAGGCGGCTGAACTCACGGTAGATAACATCCTCTTCGGTGCCGACGAGCTTCAGTGTGCCGGCGGCCACGCCCTCTGGGCGCTCGGTGGTGTCGCGCATGACGAGCACCGGCTTGCCCAGGCTAGGCGCCTCCTCCTGGATGCCGCCCGAGTCGGTGAGGATGAGGTGGCTCGCGGCCATGAAGTTATGGAAGTCGAGCACCTCGAGCGGCTCGATGATGTGCAGGCGGTCGAAGCCGTCGAGCTCCTCGTGCGCCGCCTTGCGGACGAGCGGGTTCATGTGGATGGGGTAGATCGCCTTGGTGTCGGGGTGCTCCTCCATCACGCGGCGGATGGCGCGGAACATGCGGTGCATGGGCTCACCAAGGTTCTCGCGGCGGTGGGCCGTGATGAGGATGAGGCGGGAGCCCTCAGCCCACTCGAGCTCGGGATGAGTATAGCCCTCGCGCACGGTGGTGCGAAGCGCGTCGATTCCGGTGTTGCCGGTGACCCAGATCCTGGACTCAGGCTTGCCCTCACCGAGCAGGTTCTGCTTGCTCGCCTCCGTGGGGGCGAAATAGTACTCGCTCACGATGTCGACCGCCTGGCGGTTGAACTCCTCCGGCCAGGGGCTGTAGATGTCGTGCGTGCGCAGGCCGGCTTCCACATGTCCCACGGGAATCTGAAGGTAGAAGCATGCGAGCGCAGCGGCGAAGCTGGTCGTGGTGTCGCCGTGAACCAGAACGACGTCGGGCCTCTCGTCCTCGAGAACGGCCTTGAGCTTGACCAGCACGTCGCACGTAACGTCGAACAGCGTCTGGCCCGGCTTCATGATCGCAAGGTCGTGGTCGGGAGTCACGTCGAAAACTCGAAGGACCTGGTCGAGCATCTCGCGGTGCTGGCCTGTCACTGTCACGACGGTCTCGAACTCATCTCTGCGCGCCCTAAGCTCGTTGACAAGCGGGCACATCTTGATGGCCTCCGGGCGGGTGCCGAAGACGAGCATTATCTTATTTCGGGTCATTTTCACTCCTTTGGGTAATTCTCTAATTGGCATGTTAAGAATTGCTCATTTTCTTTCTTGGTTTTGATGGATGGGTAACCATCGAATTGCTGAATGGCGCACAAGGGTTGTTAGCGGCGCCACAATGCCCTAGTCTACGCCTAAATGCTGCATTATAAATAATGGCCGCTCAATGCAACCAATTATTGCGTCCACGTTTGAGCTAAAGCATTGACTTAAACAGATTGACGATATTTTTATTACCGGTCTGAAAGGAGCCGACTCCAAACTCTGCACCTTTTTTTGCTATATCTTTTGATTCTGCCGGATGATTTATTGCCCAGCGAATTTTGACCGAAAGGTCTTCGGAACCTTCGTAGAGAAGTCCCCTTCCGTTGGTGAGAAGCTCTGCGGTGCAGCTGTTGTTATTCCCAATTACTAAACAGCCTGACATCAGTGCCTCAACGGTGGTTCTTCCAAATGACTCTGATCGAGAACAGTTTAATGCAATATCAGATTCGAGTAGTTTATATTTGGCTTCCGAGTCAAATGAATTGTCTGTAAGTAGATTAGCTAGGGAATGTTTCTGAGTATAGTCGTGCATTTCGGCAACATAGGCTTCGTCCAGGTCTTTGCCAATTAATGTTAAATGAATTGGAAGATCTCTTAATTGAGACAAGGCCTTTATTGCGTCCATTTGTCCCTTGTCGGGCTTTTTGTTTCCGATAAGGATTATTTTTGTTATATCTGTAGAAAACAAGTCGCTTTGTCGCTCGTGCCTAGGTTCCTCCATTGAATCGTAAATAACAATTGAGTTGTTCAGATGCTCTGAATAAAAGTTATCTATTACTTTAGAGACTGCTATGCACTTGCTTGCGTTAGAAAGCAGCCAATAAGAAAAACTCTTGCAATAGAAGTCATAAGAGGTTGGTTGGCCGTTGAATTCGCGCAAGTGCCATATAAGTGGAATATTGAGAATGTGAGCAGAAATGGACCCTGCATATACGGCAGTTGTATTTATGTGGACTAAATCAACTTTATGCTTCCGGAGAAAATGATAGATATGTACTTCTTGAATTAAATTAATGACGATCTTAATCAGGAAAATAGCTGAGGATTTTAGTTTTGGTTCTGAGCGATGATGCCGCCAAGGTAAATAATGAATGATGTCGGTCTCGACTCCCATTGAATTTAGCTTTTCCTGTAATTCGCCCTTATAGGGAAGGAGAACGTAAGGGTTGATTCCGTTCTCAATTTCATACTTAATAAGGTCGACAAGGCATAGTTCAGCTCCCCCATCGAGTTTTCCAGAAGAAGAAATATGCACAACTTTCATTATCGTCTCTCTGCTTAGGTCATGCGAACTGTTTATAAATTAAATAATACTTATTTGATTCGATTCTAGTTGTGATGAGTTCTTGTAAGGTCGATTTACATAATAAGAAGAGCTAATTACAGGCAGTACCTTTTATTCTACCAGCATCATAATTGCGTCACTGATGCCTTATATAGTGTCATTGTGATTCAATTGCGTATGGATTTATTTGAGGAGTGAGGCTTCTGTCCTCTCGCGTTGCATGTTGGGGTTTATGGGTTTGAATATGGGTCGAATCACTTCTTGCAAAGAATGCGCTTCTTTTGCTTATGTGACCAATCTCCTGTCTGGAGACTAAAATTATGTAAATACGACCGCTGTCGGTCTGTGCTACTTATTTTCCCGATGATATTTGAAAGGCTATAACTAATGGCATGCAATGATTTAAAGTGCTATGCGGTAATTTTTGCTGGTGGCGTTGGGTCACGTATGCGTGGCGCTAAAGTTCCCAAGCAGTTTTTGGAGTTGGGCGGAAAGTCTATTATCGCTCATACCATCGACCATTTTGAAAAGCATCCTATGGTTGCAGGTGTCGTTGTCGTTTGTGTTGCCTCGGGTATGGACCATATGCGCGAAATTGTCGAGGACGCTCATTACTCCAAGGTCTTGTCGATTGTTCCAGGTGGCGAGACGGGTCAGGATTCCATCTTTAATGGTCTTTCTGAGCTTAAACGGCTTGGCGTAACGGATAAGGATTCTATTGTTTTGATTCACGACGGCGTTCGGCCACTTATTGATGAGCAGACTATCTCTGCGTGCATCGATTCCGTTTCCCAGTATGGTTCTACCGCAACGGTTGCCTCTTCGCCTGAAACGATTATCGAGGAGGAGAATGGCGTGGTAGAACGCGTCGTCGACCGTTCGCGTTGCAAGCTCGCGCGTGCTCCCCAGGGCTTCAAGTTTAATGATATTTATGCCGAGCACCTCCGCGCACGCAAGGAGGGCAGACATGATTTCATCGATTCAATCTCGCTTATGGCTCATTATGGCCACAAGGCCCATACGGTTGAGGGACCTGCGGACAATATTAAGGTGACCACGCAGCGCGATTTCTTTGCGTTTAAGGGGTTTGTTGACTACAAGGAAATGGAGCAGCTATGGCCGCTGTAGATGAGTATTTGTTTGATCGAGCTGCGAAGATTGCCGCCGAGGTCGATCTTCCCTGGGCTGAGCTGGACGGTAAGACCGTTTTGGTGACAGGATCAACGGGGTTAATTGGTTCGCAGGTTGTGAGGACTCTGCTCTCTAGAAACGATCACGTTGATGCCGGCATCAACGTGGTTCTGCCCGTTCGAAATAATAAAAAAGCGCAGGCTCTGTTTGGCGACCGAAGTGACGTTTCTGTTCTGGAATGGTCGCTTGGCGATGAGCTTATGGGTTCCGAGCACGTGGATTATGTAGTCCATGCTGCCTGCGGAACATCAAGCAAGAGCTTCCTCGAGACTCCCGCCACGACGATTATGCAGATTGTTCATGGTGGGGAGGCTGTACTGAGGTATGCTTGCTCTGTAGATGCGAAGAAGGTGCTGTTCCTCTCTACTATGGAGGTTTACGGCGAGGTCGAAGGTGTGGCTACTGAGGATAACCTTGGTAAACTGGACCCCATGGTCGTTCGCAACAGCTATCCCGAGGCCAAACGTCTTGTCGAGTGCCTGTGTGCTTCGTATGCCACTGAGCACGGTGTCCCTTCGGTTGTTATGCGTTTGGCTCAGACGTTTGGCGAGGGTGTCCATCACGACGACATGCGAGTGTTTGCCGATTTCGGTCGCCATGCCATTGACGGCAAGGACATCGTCTTGTTAAGTGATGGCCTTAAGCGCAACGGTTACCTTTCGGTCGATGACTCTGTGCGCGCTATTTTGATTGCATTGGTTAATGGTCAATCGGGTGAAGCGTATAACGCTGTTAACGAGGATGCGTATTGCAGCATTAGGGAAATGGCGCATCTGGTTCTTGACCAGTTTGGCGCTGAGGGTACGCAGGTCCGCAGAGAGTTTGACCCCGAGCGCGAGGCGACGTTCAGGAAGGCCTCTGACCTCATGCTCGATTCATCTAAGCTCAAGGCGTTGGGCTGGGAGCCCAACGATTCGCTTTCTGATATGTACCGTGCCATGATTGATTGCTGGAGCGTTCATGACTAACGAGATAGCGCGAAAGCCGTCCGTCCTTGTGATGATGGCCACTTATAACGGTGAGAAGTATGTTGCTGAACAAATTGATAGCATCCTTGCTCAAGAAGGCGTGAATGTCACGCTCTTGATATCGGATGACGGCTCGAGTGATAGTACGCCGTCGATTTGCAGCCGTTATGCCCAAGATATGCCTAATGTTCAATTTGGCGTCAATGAGAAAAACAAGGGTCTCGCTCGAAACTTTATGGACATGCTTTACTGTGCTGATGCAACGTCCTTCGACTTTTTTGCGTTCTCAGATCAAGATGACTATTGGATGCCCAATAAGCTTGGAAAGGCAATTGAGGCAATTAGTTCAGCTGGCGAGGGCCCTCGCCTGTATTACAGTGACGTGTGCAATGTTGATGAGCACCTAAATGGCGGGTCTAGAGAATACGGCGCCTTTGCTTCGCATGCAAACTCTTTAGGGTTGTTACTGACTGTAAATTGGGCGTCCGGATGCACGATGGTGTTCAATTCGGCTTTTGCGTCTGTCCTTCAACGTTATGTGCCGCCGGATTGGCCTCGTATTCATGATGGCTGGGTTCACTTAGTCGCTAGAGTGCTTAATGCTCAAGTTCCCGATCTTGAGCATGCTTACATTAAGCGCCGCATCTCGGGCCAAAATCAGGTTGGCGAGCGTGGGCTAAACAGTTTGAGCGGCAAGCGTATAAAGATTATTGCTAGCTCGCTTCTGTCGCCCTCCGAGCATGGCCTTACTGAAGCAGCATCGCTTTTGCTTGATGGCTATGCCGACAGCATGAGTTCTGAGGACAAAGAACTCGTATCTTGCTTCGTTGATGGACGTCATAGCATTGTGAAGCGTTTAGGTATGATGTTTAATCCAGCTTTTGCGCAACCGTTTCCGCTTGAAAACATTATGTTTAAAGGCAAGATGCTTCTAAACGTCTATTAATCCTGTGACAATTTGAGCTCTTTTACGTAGTGCACTCCCGCTCGACGCTTTTCTTTGGGCGGGAGCTGCATATAGTTGCCGTAATGCTTTGTTAGATAGCCATCCCAGTCGGCAAACGTTTTGTATTGCTTGCCAGCAAACTCAATGAGGGCAAGGTCATGCAGTCTTGCGAGTTCCTCGGTCTCAACTTCAATACTGTAAGCTCCGCCAAATGGCATAGCATAGTGGCACGAGTCGTTTTGATCGTAAGTGCGCATTGCTTTGTCAATTTTACTGATAATCCAGTGTTGGGGAATGAAGAGACACAGCGCCTTTGCCACATAATAGGCAGCCTTTTGTATTCCGCCCTTATTTTGAGGAAACTTATATCCACATTTGACGATATATAGGTTCTTGAGGAACGAAACCTTACGATATTGTTTAATGCGTTCGGTCGAATCGTTCGAAACACGATCATAGGGGAAAATATCAATCCATACACCTTGCGACATGGCGATATGTGAAGAGTATGTCTCTGAATATACCGTTCCTTTTTTGCGGATCTTGCCAAAAACAAGGCCGCAATTAGGCTCGGTGTTCATGTCTTGGAATATAAAGCCATCGCTCAGTTCGGTTTTACAAGCTTGTGCAAAGCGGTCGTAGTCTTCGCGGAGCATGCCAACATCAATGTCGTCATCCCACGGAATAAACCCCTTATGCCGTGCGGCCCCCAAACAAGTTCCGCCCGAGAGAAAATAGTCGATTTCATTTGCGTCGCAAATGCGGACAAACTCATCGAGCATTTCAAGCTCGATGAGTTTGAGCCGATGCAACTGGTCGTTCGTGATGTCCATTCGTTCCTTCTAATGTTGGGCCCAATAATTTATGTAGGTCACGAATTAGCCTCGTTAATTCATCGATACGAGAGCTAACCTCATGATTTTATTTAGATAACTTGCCGAGCAAAAGAGAAGCCTGAACGAATATGCAATCGACCGCAAAATATTTCGTTCGCTTAGGGATTTTAGCAAACCATTAAAAATGTTATTGGCTTGTTCGTAACGAGTCGCTTTGTTTTTTGAATAGCTCGAATTCACGTATTGCTTAGCTTCTCGAGGATTGGCGATTTCGTGGCGTCTGTAAGCTTTAGTGATATATCGCTGGTAGAGAAACTGTCTATAAAGCGAAGTGCGAGAAATACTACCGGTAGTCATACGGTATTTAAGGACGATGCTGTCGCAGTTCGCTATCTTTGCTCCCGATAGAGAGGCCCGCAGTAAAAAGTCGTAGTCCTCGCAAAGTGGAATTGTTCGATAAGATTGTTTGAACACCGTTTTTTTTCCAAACCAAGTTGGATGCGGGACGCAATTGTTCCAACGTAATGCGCGAGCTACTGATTCGGGATTCACGGGCGGCTGAGGAATGTCGTATAAGTCGTTGCCGTCCTCGTCGATAACGGTCATGCGACCACCAATGAGGTCAAGATTGCGTTCAGTTAGAAAGGTAAGTTGCGTTTTGATGCGGCTTGGCATAGAAATATCGTCTGCGTCCATGCGACAAATATACTGCCCTTTTGCCGTGTCGAGTGCTCGATTGAGAGAAGCAACGAGACCAAGATTTTCCTGGTTTTGAATTACCTTAATCCTCGAGTCCTCCTGTTGTTTTTTGCTTAAAAGCGCCCGTACTGCATAATTTTCCGGGCAATCAATTACAACTAGAAGTTCAATATCGTGATAGGTTTGATTGAGTATCGAATCGAGAGAAGCCTCGACCAGAGTGGGATCTTCTTTATAGGTAGACATGATGACGGATACGCTTGGCATACGGGTTCTCTCGACCGGCGGGACATGCAATGATGAACGTTTGAACTGACGTCCAAACGTTGGTTATTATAGGATTATTGCAAATTAAATGCTATGAGGGCTGGTTGTCGCTCCTTTTTGCTTGGGGCTGTCCGGTGAATAGATGGGGCGGTTGTGGATGACTGCTATTTCTCGCTTCCGCAGCTCTGTGTCCCGCTGTTTCTCTTGTTGCTTCGCTTTGATATTCGGATTGGGCATGTCCGTTTCCTACGTTGTGCGAGCACTGTGACCTTTTGTTTGCACGCAAATCTTCAGTTCATTCTGAAAGATTAATGCCATGTAAACGTTAGCCAAAACGCTATGCTTGCTATCGTGCTAATTGCATCGGGGGCCTTAACGTTTTCAATTCTTAAACTTGAGAAATTGCCGCATTTGCGGTGGCTTAGGTATAGTCACTAATATTTTCGTTATTATGAATTAAATATCAATCAAACGTTATGAGAGCCCGTTTTGAAGACACTGATTATTATTCCTGCTTATAACGAAGAGGAGTCTCTCGAGTCTACGGTCACCAGACTGACCGCAACTGTTCCCGATGTTGACTACCTTGTCGTTAACGATGGTTCCATTGATGGGACTGTCAAAATTTGCCGTGACAATGGATATCCGTTTTTGGACCTGCCCTGCAATCTTGGCCTTGCGGGTGCGTTCCAAGCGGGTATTAAATATGCTTATCGGCATGGGTACGACTGCGCTATTCAGTTTGATGCTGATGGCCAGCATTTGCCTCAGTATATCCACGACTTGGAACAGGCGTTACAGACGAGCGATATTGTAATTGGTTCGCGATTTATTGATCAGCCCAAGGATAACTCGCTGCGCATGTTTGGCAGTAATATCATTCAAGGAGCCATTAAGCTCACGACCGGTCAAGATATTCATGACCCCACGTCGGGAATGCGTGCTTTTAATAAACGCATGATCAAACTGCTCGCCCTTGGTCTCAATATGGGTCCAGAGCCCGACACCGTTTCGTACCTCATCCGTGCCGCTCATGCCATGGTTGTCGAGGTGCCGGTTCAGATGGCCGAGCGCGAGGCGGGGGAGAGCTACTTTAACTGGAAGTCGTCCGCCAAGTATATGCTTCGCATGACTTTATCTATTCTGTTTATCCAGTTCTTCCGTAAAAGCTTGGAGGGCGATGCTGCATGACGCTGCCGCTTCGTATTACGCTGTTTGCAGCATCCTTGCTCACGTTTGGTTATATGACCGTTAAGATTCGTGATTCCAAGATGCGTCTTGAGGATTCTCTGTTCTGGTTCTGCTTTTCTGCTTTGTTGCTGCTTGTCAGCATTTTCCCCCAGGTGTTTTTCTGGCTTTCCAATCTTGTCGGCACCATGGCGCCTTCGAACTTCGTTTTCCTATTCTTCATCTTCGTCTTGCTCATTGTCTGCTTTAGGCTGAGCGTTCGTCTTTCTCAGCTCGATACAAAGCTTCGCGAGCTTACCCAGCAGTTGGCGATCGAAAAGTTTGAACGTCGTCATAATGACGAGAGCCATGCGAAAAGAGGCTAATTCATGAAAGGCATTATCCTCGCAGGCGGGTCCGGCACCCGCCTGTACCCGCTCACGCTCGTGACCTCCAAGCAGCTGCTGCCGGTCTACGACAAGCCCATGATCTACTACCCGCTTAGCACCCTCATGCTGGCGGGAATCCGGGACATCCTGGTCATCTCCACGCCGACGGACCTCCCCAACTTCGAGCGCCTGCTCGGGGACGGCTCGCGCTACGGCGTGAACCTCTCCTACGCCGAGCAGCCGAGCCCTGACGGCCTCGCGCAGGCCTTCACCATCGGCGAGGAGTTCATCGCCGGCGAGCCGTGCGCCCTGGTGCTGGGCGACAACATCTTCTACGGCAACGGCCTGTCCCGCCACCTGACGCGCGCCGTCCAGAACGCCGAGTCGGGCCGCGCCACGGTCTTCGGCTACCACGTGGACGATCCCGAGCGCTTCGGCGTCGTGGAGTTCGACGGGGAGGGCCGTGCCGTCTCCATCGAGGAGAAGCCCGCCGAGCCCAAGAGCTCCTACGCCGTCACCGGCCTGTACTTCTACCCGGGCGACGTGGCCGCCAAGGCGCATAGGGTGGAGCCCTCCGCGCGCGGCGAGCTGGAGATTACCGACCTCAACCGGATGTACCTGGAGGAGGGGACGCTGTCCGTCGTCACCCTGGGCCGCGGGTACGCGTGGCTGGACACCGGCACCATGGAGAGCCTGCACGAGGCCGCGGAGTTCGTCCGCGCCGTGGAGCACTCCCAGGACCTGCCCGTGTCCGTGCCCGAGGAGATCGCCTGGGAGAACGGATGGATCACCACCGAGGGGCTAAAGCAGGCCGCCGAGGCCTACGGCAAGTCGGTCTACGGGCAGCACCTCAAGAAGGTCGCCGCCGGCGAGATCGTCAACAGCCCGCGCGAGTACTAATCCGACCCAATGGGAGATAGAAACATGTCTGAAAAGCTCTTCGAGCCCAGGAACATCATCGTCACGGGCGGCTGCGGCTTCATCGGCAGCAACTTCGTGCACTACGTGGTGGAGAACCACCCCGGGGTGCACGTGACCGTCCTGGACAAGCTGACCTACGCCGGCAACCCCGAGAACATCGCCGGGCTGCCCTCCGACCGCGTGGAGCTCGTCGTGGGCGACATCTGCGACGCCGCGCTGCTGGACCGCATCGTCCCGGGCCACGACGCCATCGTCCACTACGCCGCCGAGAGCCACAACGACAACTCCATCGCCGACCCGGAGCCGTTCCTGCGCACCAACGTCGAGGGCACCTTTCGCCTGCTGGAGGCCGTCCGCAAGCACGGCGTCCGCTACCACCACGTCTCCACCGACGAGGTCTACGGCGACCTGGCGCTCGACGACCCCGCCAAGTTCACCGAGGAGACGCCGTACCACCCGAGCAGCCCGTACTCGAGCACCAAGGCCAGCTCCGACATGCTCGTCCGCGCCTGGACCCGCACCTACGGCCTGCGCGCCACGATCTCCAACTGCTCCAACAACTACGGCCCCTACCAGCACGTGGAGAAGTTCATCCCCAGGCAGATCACGAACATCGTCGACGGCGTCCGCCCCAAGCTCTACGGCCGCGGCGAGAACGTCCGCGACTGGATCCACACCGAGGACCACTCCTCGGCCGTCTGGGACATCCTCACCAAGGGCCGCACGGGGGAGACCTACCTCATCGGAGCCGACGGGGAGAAGAACAACATCACCGTGCTGCGCATGATCCTCGAGGCCATGGGCCGCGACCCCGAGGACTTCGACTGGGTCGCCGACCGCCCCGGCCACGACCGCCGCTACGCCATCGACTCGACCAAGCTCCAGCGCGAGCTGGGCTGGAGGCCGGCCCACACCGACTTCGCCGGGGGCCTGAAGCAGACCATCGACTGGTACGTCGAGAACGAGTCCTGGTGGCGCCCGGCCAAGGAGGCCACCGAGGCCCGCTACCGCGCCCAGGGCCAGTAAGGAGGGGGTAGATCTATGGCAGACATCGCATTCGGGAAGGACCTCTCCGTCACCGAGACCGGCATCGGGGGCCTGAAGGTCGTCGACCTGACCGTGCATGGCGACTCGCGCGGCTGGTTCAAGGAGAACTGGCAGCGCGCCAAGATGACCGCCCTGGGCATCCCCGACCTCAAGGTCGTCCAGAACAACGTCTCCTACAACGACAGCCGCGGCGTCACCCGCGGCATCCACGCCGAGCCCTGGGACAAGTTCATCTCCGTGGCGCGCGGCTCGGTCTTCGGCGCCTGGGTCGACCTGCGCGAGGGCAGCGAGACCTTCGGCAAGGTCTACACGACCGTGCTTGACCCCTCCAAGGCCATCTACGTCCCGCGCGGCGTGGGCAACTCCTTCCAGGCGCTCGAGGACGGCACCGCCTACACCTACCTGGTCGACGCCCACTGGTCGCTGGAGCTCAAGAGGACCTACACCTTCGTGAACCTCGCCGACCCCGAGCTCGCCATCGAGTGGCCCATCCCGCTTGCGGAGGCCACCGTCTCCGAGGCCGACCTCAACCACCCGATGCTGAAGGACGTCGTCCCCATGGCGCCGAAGCGCACCCTCGTCACCGGCTGCAACGGACAGCTGGGACATGCGGTGCGCGAGCTCGCCGAGGAGCGCGGCGTCGCCAAGGACTTCGACTTCTGCGACATCGACACCTTCGACATGTCCGACCCGGACGCCTACGCACAGTACGACTGGTCGCTCTACGGCACCGTGATCAACTGCGGCGCCTACACGGCCGTGGATAAAGCGGAGACCCCCGAGGGCCGCGCGGCCGCCTGGAAGGCCAACGCGACCGGCCCGGCGCTTCTCGCCCGCACCTGCGCCGGGCACGGCATCACCCTGGTCCACGTGTCCTCCGACTACGTCTTCGATGGCACCGCGGAGGTGCACACCGAGGAGGAGCCCTTCTCCCCGCTGTCTGTCTACGGCCAGACCAAGGCCGCCGGCGACATCGCCGTGGCCGGGTGCCCGCGCCACTACATCATGCGCTCCAGCTGGGTCATCGGCGAGGGCCACAACTTCGTGAAGACCATGAAGGCGCTCTCCGACCGCGTAGCCGACCCCGAGGACGGGCTCGCGCAGGTCACGGTCGTGGACGACCAGCTGGGACGTCTGACCTTCACGCGCGACATGGCCGAGGCGATCTTCCACGTGCTGGGGACGCACGCCCCCTACGGCACCTACGACTGCACCGGCGCCGGCGCCGTCAAGTCCTGGGCGGACATCGCCCGCGCCGTCTTCGAGGCCGCCAACGGCAACGGGGACAGGGTCGTGCCGGTATCGACCGCCGACTACTACGCGAGCGCCGTCGGCCCCATCGCCCCGCGCCCGGCCCACTCCGCGCTCGACCTGTCCAAGCTCGAGACATCTGGCTTCCGTATGCCGGATTGGGATAGCTCTCTTTCTTTGTATTTGAAGTCTTTGTAATCGTTATTTACGGTGTTTAACGTTATGAATCCATCTTGGCTTTATTTTTTTCTAGACCTTTGTATTGCTGCCGCGCTTCTTTACGGGCCCGGTTCTCTCGCTTTCCGTTTTGCCGGATTTAGGCTGGAAGCATCAATTTGTCTTGCTCCGAGTTTCTCACTTTCGGTGTTTGTTGTTGTTGGCATTTTGCTTGGGCTTGCCGGTATTAATGTTAGCAACGTTAAGTTTCTTCTGATATGTCTACTCGTTACCCTGGTTTTACTTATTGTTTTCGGTGTTTTCTCGCGTTTTTGTGAAAGAAATCGACTGTCACATGTGCAGCATGACTCTCAAAACGGGCCAACTTTCTCTCTTATTGCGCTTTATTTGCTCATCGCAGCAATATTTGTTACGGTGCTCTTCATACTTCCGATCGATGGTCCTTACTCTTTTTCAACGTCGAATGATTCGAGCGCTCATCTAGATTTCATTAGGGTATTTGTCGAATCTGGTACCTATTCGACTTTGCATGTGTCACAAGATTTAAATCTTGTACCGCTTTCCGGATTTTATCCTGCGGCCTACCATGTCTTTTGCGCAGCTCTTACTGCGTTACCTGATTGCACGGTTACTATGGCATCTAACATTGCTGTTGTTGTAATTTGTGGAGCGGTTTACCCCCTTGGATCACTTCTAGTCTGTTCGCGTCTTTTTGGTTCTAGAGCCCTTGAGACACGTGCGGGGGCCCTTGCTTGTGTCGGAAACGCTGGTTTTCCGTGGGCCTTTTTGGTTTGGGGCCAGCTCGCTTCAAACTTGCTGGCTTTTGCTTTGGTTCCTGCATTTGTTTTTCTATTTTGGGAACTTCTTTTCCCCCTCGAGAATCGGTCCTTTGTCAAGGTATTCGTCTCATTATCTGTTGTGTTTTTTGCTATGGCGATTGCTCAACCAAATGCTGTATTTACGGGCGGAATTTTCTGTATTCCAATCATTTTTTGTTTTGTTCGTGACCGGATTTTAGTTATGAATCCGAGCCTTCGCAAATCGCATTTTTCTAGATCCCTCTTATCTTTTCTGCTAGTAGTTAGTTTTGTTCTTGCTATCTGGACGCTTCTGTATCTATCTCCTTTCTTGAGCGGCATAGTTCATTTCTATTGGTCCAATGATGCATCTCTGGGTCAAGCCTTCGTTTCCGCTCTTGAACTCAAGTATGGTGGAATGTTTGAAATTCAGTATCTAGTCGCTCCGCTTCTGCTCCTGGGATTCTTTCTTTCCTTTACGCGTTCTTCGGTTAAATACGTCAGCTGGCTCTATCTTATTTGTACGTTCCTTTTTATTGCTTCGTATACTAAGGACTTCCCGCTTCAAAGCTATTTTTCCGGTTTTTGGTACACGGATTATTATCGAGTGGGTGCTATGGCAGCGATGTGTTCAACGCCGCTTCTCTGTGTTGCTTATTCTTCCATCGCGCGTGCTTTCATTCGTCTAAGCCAAGGTTTTGCGCGCGTCCTTCGTGTCTCGTTTTGTTTTGCCGGATTGCTTGTTTTCCTTTATTTTCTTTTGTTGCCTAGTTTCCAGCTGGCAGACGGTTCTTGGTTTGATACGCCTTTTGGCTCTATTAAAAGCAACGTAGAGCGAACCTATTCAATGAATAACCTTGAGGGAATTGATGCTGAAGAGTGGGATTTTATTGGCAAATGCATTCCCATCGTTAAAGACGATGTAGTTATTAATTTGCCTTTTGATGGAAGCGGTATGTTGTACGGATCAGCTGGTATGAATGTGGTTTATAGAAACATAAAAGCTAATCCTAGCAACCAATCTGATAAGCCTATCCGCATGGGTTTGTGCAATTTCGCGTCAGACAAGCGTGTTTCGGACTGTGTCCGAAATCTGAACGCTAAGTACGTTCTCATACTTGATAGTAATTCTCCCTCGGGCTCCATCATTCCGTATGTGCCTCATGATAGAAAAGATTGGTCGGGAATTTTTGATATTACCGAGAACACTCCCGGTTTTAAACTCGTTCTTAGCCAGGGTGACATGTGTTTGTATAAGATAGACGTTAATGACTTGGTTTCATGACCCGTTCTGGAGTACTGAATGACTGATATTAAAATTGCCGTAGCTTGTCATAAACCTTCCGAGCTTCCGCATAACCCCCTTTATGTTCCCGTTCAGGTTGGGTCTGCTATCGCGCCCCGGCGTATGGAGGGCATTGCTCATGATGATGAGGGCGAAAATATTTCCGCTAAGAATGGGTCGTACTGTGAATTAACTGCTCAGTATTGGGCCTGGAAAAATCTTGACGCCGACTATCTTGGTCTTTGCCACTATCGGCGTTTCCTAACTTTTTCTGATGGAGATTTCGAGTTCACTAAGCGCAATCAAGTTGAAGCGGGTTTTCTCGATTCATTCAACATGGATCGCTTTGGCCTTGAAGATGCGAGCGAAATGTCCTCGGTGATCGAGCAGTATGATTGCGTGGTTGGTCTGCTTGAAGATGTTAGCGGTCTTTCAACTCCTAAAGGAAAACAGAAAACGGTTTATAAGCACTGGGCTGCCCATGATCGAGACTTGATTAACGTCAACGATCTTGACCAGATGATCAAGATCGTTGACGAGTTTTATCCCGAGTATTCAGATGACCTTCATTTGTACCTCGAAGATAAGTGGTTCCTTGGTTATAACTGTTTTGTTATGAAGAAGGACCTATTCAATAAGATGTGCCATTTTGAGTTCGATGTTCTTTCGAGGCTTGAGGCACTTGTCGATTTGTCTCATTACAACCAGATGCGTTCGAGGATCTTTGGCTTTATGGCCGAGATTCTCTACAGTGTGTTCATTTTTCATATTGAAAAGAACGGTGCACATGTTAAGCATGTCCCACTTGTTTACTTCAATGTTACTGAACCGCTTGATAGTCTTCGCCTGAAGCCTGTCGAAAACGCAATCCCTATTGTTTTTAACGCTGTTGAACGTGATTTTGATGCATCGATAATCGATGTTACGCTTAGGTCATTCATAAAGGCCAACTCGGGCTCTGCTGTTCTGTATGACTTAATTGTTTTGGGTCGTGAACTTTCTGCTTTCGTTAAAGCTGAAATTAATCGTAGCTGTGAAGCCGCTGATAATTTTAGTGTTCGTTTTATCGACTTGGATCAGATCGATTACGGCCTTTTCGATCGAGTTGGATATGTTAAGGCAAAGTTAAATGACGTGAAATTCCGTCAGTCGATCGACCCCGAGATTCTGCTTCCCTGGCTTTTGCCTGACTATCATCGAGTTATTTCTTTTGAGTGGCATACGTTGTTTTATGGCCTTACTTCAGAGTTGTGGCAGCGCTTCCGTTCCTCTGAGAAGCCCATCGTTGCGGCCGAGAGCGTTATTGACCGTGCAAGAATTAATGAGCCGCTCGATCGTCTCTACAAGAGATGTCGTCATGAGCTAGGTATTCAGGATCCCTACGGTTATTTCGATACGTCTGTGATGGTTCTCGATCTTGATCAACTTCGAAATGAGGCTGATTTCGAATCTATTAAGAACCTATATCTTAAGCACAATTATCAGCTTAGGGCCAGTGAAGCGTTTAATGTTATCTATGAGGGTCGTTGCGAATCGCTTGACCTATCTTGGGCATATCCCGTCGATGCCGATTATTGGAGAAAGGGTTTAGCGCCTGCGGCTCCTCTGAGCCTATTCCGTAAGTTTAAAGAGGTCGCGAATCCATCCATTGTGCAATATGACCCACTAGTTTTTTCAAATCCCGAGCCTAGTTCTGTTACTACTGATTTTTGGCGTATCGCTAGAGAGGGTTCCTTTTATGAAGTTCTCCTTAGCAATATGGTCTCATATCGAATTCACAAAGATGCTGAGCAGAAGTCTGGTCTGAGGAAGGCGATTGCGGAAAAGCTCCCCGTTGGGTCTGATAAGAGGCAGGTCGCTGCAAATATCGCTGGTTCTGCTTTATCTATCCTTTATCCTTCGGGGTCCAAGCGTCGTGAGAGGATAGAGCAAACTTGGACGGAGGACGAGTATAAATCCCGTCTTCTTAAACATCTCAAATAGTAATAGGTGCCTTAATGGAGCAACTAATGTCTGGCTTTAAGCTATCTAATATCGTTTTGCGCGTCGATGGGCATGCGGCTGATCATCCCGAGATTTACTATCGCGTTATTTCTGGTGAGGCTGTTTATTCTGAGAGTTCATCTGCTCTGCGAATTAAAGGGGACGTGGACTTTCTCACATATGTAAATGCCTGCTCTGTATGCAAATGGCGTAAATATGCTCAGATTGACAATTTAAAGTTATCGCTTACTCTCAAGGGTTCTGGCCGCGTTGTTCTTCGCGGTGTTCCTGTTGACTCTAATGAGCCTAAAATCCTTTCGTATCATTCGTTTGATTTCGAGGATATCTCTGATTTTTCTGTTCCCGTTGAGGTGGATAAGTTTGACCTAGTCGGATTCTCAGTTATTTCTGAGGGGGCTTCGACTGTTGATGTCTTTGCGGGTTCTTTCTCGACCTGCGTTGATGCATCGGCTGTCAATGACGTTCGCATTGCCCTTTGCACTACTACATTCAAAAATGAGAAGTACATCATCCCCAACATTTCCCTGGTTAAAAATGGCATTGCTGCTGAGGGTGCTCCGTTTGCCGATAATTTTCACATGTTTGTCGTCGACAATGGGCGTTCGCTCGACGTTGACGCTCTTTCTGATGATGTCGTGACCGTGCTCCCTAACCCCAACACGGGCGGTTCCGGAGGTTTCGCCCGTGGCATGATGGCTGCGACCGAGCATTCCGGTGAGTTTACGCATGTCATTGTTATGGATGACGACGTGTCCATCATGCCTGAGAGCCTTATTCGTACATTCAACCTGCTATCGCTTGCTCGGGGAAAGTATAAGGATGCCTTCATCAATGGTGCCATGCTTTCACTTGAGGACCCTATAAGGCAGTTTGAAGATGTTTCGCATGTTGTTGATACAGCTGTTTATGCTCGCCTTAAACAGGACCTTGATGTATCCAAGCTTTCAGATATCCTTTTAAATGAGCGTCAGGATATCGAGGTCTCTAAGGCTTATGGCGCATGGTGGTATAGCTGTATTCCCGTTGAGGCGATCTTGAAGAACGGCTTGCCTGTTCCGTTCTTTATCCGTTGCGATGATGTTGAGTTTGGCATGCGCAACAACCCCGTTTACATGACCATGGATGGCATCTGTGTATGGCACGCCAGTTTTGAGGGCCGTTTTAGGGCTTCTGTAGATTGTTATCAGTACACGCGCAATTTTCTTGCCATGATTGCTATGGATGATTGTGCTAAAGAGGGCTGGGCAATCATGCGTGCCAAACGAAATGTTCGTATGAATCTTCGTGACTACGATTATGCGGCCGCAGAACTTACGCTTGATGGTATTGATGATTATCTTAAGGGCCCCGAGTATCTGGAGAACCTTGATGGTTCGGCTTTGATGATGTCTAATGGCAAGCGCAATGAGAAGCTTGTTCCTGTTGAGGAACTTGGTAGTGACCTGCTTTCTCGTGCCGGTATTAACGACGAAGTCCTTTGTGGTAAGCAGATACTTCCTGACGATGGTCGCAGGGCGCTCTTCATGAAGTACTTCCGTACCCTTCCTTATGACAAGCACTATGCTCCGTTCTTGCTTTCCGAAAAGCCAGGCTATGTTGTTAAGCATGGCTCTGCCGTTATTGAGGGTAGTTCAATGGGACATAAGACCGTTGTGTTCCTTGATCCTACTCGCACGAAAGGTGCTGTGCGCCATCTTGACATGGACCGATTCCATGCGATTCGAAAGCGCGAGCGACAACTTATGGCTCGCTATCGAAAAGAAGGCAGGGCTGTTCGTAAAGCTTGGAAAGATGCACTGCCATATCTCACTTCGCGTGAGTTTTGGACTGAATATTTGGGACTTTAACGTTAAGGGGCCTGTCGAAATGCCGACAGACCCCTATTTAGTCTTTTTCCTTTAGAAGATAGGGTAGAGCGAGTACTAGCGGTGCGGTGAATGTAGCCGGTATTGTGTACCAATACAACGCAATTGGTCCTACGATAAATGAGATGAAAAGGATTGCCCAAATTAATATAGCCAAGAACAATGTACCGTTTCTCTTCCATATTGCGTACGTGAATGTGCTAAACGGGATTGCGAAGCTATAGAGCCCGTAGCTTGAAATGGGCTGTATGCGGGATTGGATATCATCGAGTTTATTCGCAACACGGCTGATCAAATTTGATGGCTCGTCTGGTACGGGGAAGAATTGCTTGATTGCGTCGCTCTTTTTGGCGAGAATGTCCATGTGGGTCCACAGGTCCATTTGCTCTTTTGAGTCAAGAACGTGCAGATCTCTGTTGTAGTCGATTGTCGTGTTGAGTGACATCCAGGCGCCTGATAAGCTTTCAAAGGCTTCGAGGTAGCTGATTGGGTATTTACTCGCTAGCCTTATCCATGTTTTGTAAAAGGGCTTTTTTGATGCTTCCAAAATCCAGCAGCCGTTGACCTCGTCCGATCGATGGGGGTTGTAAACATTAACAGCTGATTCGATATCGAAACACTGTGATAGCTCATGCACGTCCTCTTTAGTGAGTGCATCCGGGTGATCTTTATAGGTACGTACTATTTGCTGCACCGGTATTGAGTACATTTCGTGCGTTTTTGATTGGATTGGTTGAAGCTGTTTATTTATTGCGGGGTTTAAGACACCTAAGACCAGGGCTGCAGGGATGATACCTGCAGCAATCGTTAAAGCCGCCTTCTTTTTGCTGTTAGCGCCGGGCGATTTTAGCCGCTAATAGTCAAACTATTTTGACCAATCCCG